>Ga0123342_1002138_pt1 | contig 33140 bp, 14 predicted proteins | sample Turbeawhitnodule_FD_89960 | JGI IMG/M metagenome (GOLD analysis project Ga0123342, IMG submission 89960) | Root nodule microbial communities of legume samples collected from Mexico - Turtle bean Mexico white nodule | ecosystem: Host-associated > Plants > Roots > Nodule | place: Mexico: Nepantla... | reverse complement strand
GAAAAGTTGAGAATTGCTTAGAGATTGCATTGATCAAAGAGTGTGAGATAGGATTTTCATCTTGTATTGATTTCAGATTTGTTCTGTAACAAGTGTAATCCTTTGTACTTTGAAAGAAACTCTATGTGTATTGCTGAGAAGTGTTGTGTGTTCTTAAAGGGAACAAGATCAGCATTCTTAGTGGTGTTGTGCTGAAGCCAAAGGAAGTGTGTGTCTTGAGGGGATCAATGTCACTTCTTTGGTTGTGTTGTAAGTAATCTAGGGTTGATTGCTTAGTGGATTCCCCAGTGGTTTCTGGGAAGACTGGATATAGCTCTGGGTTAAGAGTGAACCAATATAAATCTCTGTGTGCATTCTCTTTATCCTTAATCTCTTTAAATTCAGTTTTTATATTTGTGAACTGGTATAAACAACCGATTGTTTATGCGAAACAACCGATTGTTTTTCTACGAAACAACTGATTGTTTTTCTGGTGTTGTGCTTATTTGCTTTGTGTTTTGGCAAACTGAATTCTGATTCAAGCTTTTCTCGAAGTGATTTCATTCTAGACTTAAAAGTTTGCGAAAACCCTCTTTAAACCATTCACCCCCCCCCCTCTAGTTTAAAGCCATACATTCTAACAAAAGCCTCTAAAGAAGTGAAGACCAATCTATGGAGGAGGAAAACCTATGGTCAAGTTGATAAAAAGATTCAAGAATCAATGTTTCTTATGTTTAGCTTGTCATCTTGAACTATTACTATAAGATCTTATCATGAGTTGCTAAATTTACCTTGTTGGGATTGGATGGTAATGTGATATTTTTGGAGTTATTGTTGTTTATAGATTCATGTTTCTTTTATATATTCAAATTCGTTGGGTTTGGTAGTGTGCTTAATGCTCAATGGTAAGGAACAACCATTGATTGTCTATAGGGCATGAATGAGACCGGAAGGTGATTTCATGTTTCTGAACCCTATTCAGCCACCGATGGGATTTAATGGTCGCATAGCGCAGAGCTGAGACTATGGTGAACTGTTCCATATTAATGCAGAGGTATGTCATAACAGTGGTTTATTGCTCTAGATAACCTTGCACGAGGGATTTGCTTGGTCTGGCAAAAATAAGAACATGAATTTTGAATAAACATTTCATTTATAAATAACAAAGAAAAATCACAAAGTTATTCCAATTCCAACATATGTTATATATTGTATTTCCTTGCTTCAGTGATTTATCTAAGAATTCACTTCTCGATCTAAATATCTATTATTATTGTTGTTGTTGTTATTACCTATAATTTTTATTTACAAATATTATATGAAATCCATTTCTCAATCACGTATCACTTCATTTTAAAAGATAATTATACTTTTATATAATTAAACAACCATCAATTGTACTACATTTGACTCGGTCCGCTTGCCGAGTAAAAGTGGGGAGATTTAACTGAGTTAAGAACTAATTTATACAAATCACCCACCAAGTTTTCTGGCACTATTGTCGGGGAATTAACTGTTATCGGGTATCTTTGTCTTTTATTTTGAAGAAGTATATATTGTAAATTTTTTGAATAGCTAACATTCTAACTATATATCAAAACATAGCCCAAGAAAATAAGCCCAAAACAAGGTCCAAATACAAGTTTCAACAAAGCCCAAATAAAATCCTACACTATTGTATACAAATTTACAAGACTAAAGAAAATTGGAAGAAAAGTCAAAAATTGATTCTCCATAAACATAGAGTCTCCCAAGACACTAGACAATCAAGAGCTAAACGTATTTGTTGAGCATTTATGGATGATTTAAGCTTAATTTTTTAAACATTCATATTCATTACTTATAAAAATGCTACTCATAATTTATTATAATTTAGGTATGCACGAGTAAGGGGAAACATGACACATGAGTTTTTGGACCCCAACTCAATCACCCTAAGGGTACCAAAAAGAAGAAACACAAACGTACATCACCAATAGCATAGTCAAAGGATGAAAACAAATGTACTTTGATCCATGTATACACAATAAATTGAATAAGTTAGATTAAATTATTTAACTATCTTGCAATAACTATTTTTCAACGCAACTACTAGTTATGATGGAGTTCTATTTACCTCTTAGAAGAATTCTTCGATTGAAATGGCATGAAAATGGATTTGAATGATAGCGAAAGAAGTGAAGATTAAATACATGTCAATTCCATGAAATGGAAAGAGAATAAGTGTTAGGATAGAGGTTAGGCCTACCTTCTAGTTTTTTCCCTAAGCTTCTTAACTAAGAGAGTGAGAGCAAGAGATAAGAGAGACTAAGAGAGGAATGAAAACACCAATTTGGCAGCAATTCAATACTTATTCATAGCCTAATTATTACAAAGTAAGCACACTTATTTATAGCACTTAAGTATCATAAAATTGACTCTTAAGTTCCTAAATCCTCTTCACTCATAGAATGACATGTGACACTTGTCCTTTAGGCTTCTTAAAATCCTTTCCATTTGCATGATGACATGTGGAAATCCTTCCTTCAAGAAACACTCCAATGAGGAGAGTACAAATGGCGCCAATGACTTGAAGTGTCAAGGAAGGAGGCGTCTATGAGAAGAAAACAAATGGCAATGAAACATAGAGAATCAATAGTAGAAAAGTGGAAGAGATGCCATCTTGGAGCTTATGAGGAGGTGCCATATGGAGTCTTGTATGGGAGACATGTGGACATCCAACTTGGCCTTAAGATGCAAATCTTAATGCCCAAAATCCTAGTCTACTTAGCCCAGAATACAAGGCCCAAAAATTCTACTCTACTTAGCCCAAAATACAAGGGCGAAAATACATTCTAAACTACTTTATACTATTTAATAAATAAAGGTCTTGTTTTCTTTATGCTTCCAATTAGGCCCAAACAAGCCCAATTAGGCTCAAACTCCTACTAAACCATTGATCAAGTCTCTAGCTTTGTGACCTTTTTATTCTTGACTACAGTCTCTCAGATGGATTTGTCTCAAGTTATATCATTGTAAGATCAAATTGCTACATGGTTTTACTCCTTGCATAAGAAGTCTCCTACTTACTTAAGACAAATAGTAAGATAATAAGTCAATCTTATTTAAGATTTATCACATGGACCTTGCATAACATCTTGTATTCTAACTTTAAGTGTTCTTAATTTATTAGAGTGTACTCTAGATATAACATATAGAGTATTAGACCAAGTGCAAGATCACAGAAGCTCACGTGGATGCACCTCAAGGTATTTAAATTGCATATTTTTTCACTTTTGTATTGTCATAAATTGATAAATCATGTTTATTTTGAATTGTAGTATAACAAAGAAACTAGAGATTATGACTGTAGATTAGGTAATATGATATAATTCACCAATACACGAATAAATTAAATAATTACTTGCTTATGGACTTATGTTACCTTATATAAATATGTTGTAGTTTTTTAATGAGAACTAATCGCTAGACTCAAAAGCATTGGATTATATCATAACTACATAAGCAAATTATTTTGGTAATATTTATAACATCTTAGGATGGATCGAAAAATGTTATAGTTTTTGTAGTATTATATCTTAATAGAGATTTTAACTTTGATTAAACCTTTTTGTTTACAATTTCAGTAATTTACGTACTTCAATGAAAATTCCTTTAGAGTTTAATTATGCAATTTAGAATTATGCCTATAAATTTCTATTTGGAATTAAATTCATTATAGGTGTAAGGTTTCCGTCTAATACAAACATTTTTTTTCAAAAAAAAAAACATCACATTTTATTATGATTATTGCCAAAATCGTAGTTGTTTCCTCCATGAATGATGGTTCTTACTACAATTGTCATTTAATTCATGCAAAAAAAAACTTTTTAACTAATTAGAGTCATTGTCGGAATGTGTCACTTATAACTACTACTCTATTAACAACGACTATGAAACCACTGTCAAAAGGTCTATCTACATTAGTGATATCGAATGAGATGTGTAAGAAATAACTTTTTCATAGGAAGTTACAAGATGAGATATATACTAGAGATATTAGATTTCCAAGCAAACCAAATATTATAAAAAAAATGTTAGTATCTGAGTATAAGTTTAATATTATTTTTCTAGAAGCAGTCAACCATTATATATCTTTTATTGATGAGGTGTATAGCATTTAGTAGGCTTTATGTGTGATTAATATATATATATATATATATATATATATATATATATATATTTTGATTATTTCATGTTAGTTGTTCACCTTTGTATTTTTTTATAATTTCATCATGTTGTGATTTAAAATGAGTAGGGATGGAGAGAGAATGTATAGTTGCAGTTAGATATATAAACACTCAATATAAACCTAACAAAAGCCTATATAAAACATATAATTTTTTTAAAAATACACTTTAAACATACACAATATACATATCTATACAAACACACATATATATATATATACAAATATTTTTAAAATGAGAATCAAAATAAAATCTATAATCTCTTCTAGTGCAATTCCAACACATGTACTTATATCTGTTTTTGTACATAATACAGTCATAGCATATCATGATACCAACAACGCATACAAGAGTAAATAGTTGAAATAAATCTCCAACATAAGAAAATATATATAAAAGGAGACCTTTTAGTTAACAATCCACAAAAATTCAATTTCAGTCAAGTACCAACATAAAGAAAAACCATGTAAATCACACATGGGTATATACATAAAAAGATTTAACATATAGAATATCACCTAATGTCTTATTGAATACTCGTATTAAGTATGTCCCATTAAGGACTAGCATTTATTCCAATCCAAGACTTGAATTAACAAGTGAACCCAAGAGTAATGACTCATGATAAGTTCATTACAACCCAAGTTAGACATCTACACATGCATGGTGTGCAAGAACTCCCCCTCAGCTTCTCACCACCTGATATCTTAGTTTATGTGACTTAGACCATGAATGAAGCAAAGGGATATATGTTGCAACATATGTGTTTTTACTTAATACACAATGGTTATCATCCCATATTTATGACCTCGAATTCATACAATTATTATCATTCTCAACAACCATTTTCATATAACATAATCCATTTAAATAAAATAAAAAACAAATTAATATTCATTTACATTTATAATAAACATTTACATCAAACAAATTAATAAACATTTACATATATATATCATCCAAAGAAACCTAATTGTACATAAAATATATTTAAAACTCGGTTTGAGAAACTTTATACTTTAACATTTAAAAATCTGGTCAAATTTTCAACATCTCACCAAGAATATCAAATATAAAGTTTTTAAGAAAATCTTATTTTAAGCAAAGTCTCAAATAACATTATATATTTTTATTCAAAATAACTACAATTTAAACCAATTTGTTTTACATAAAGTATTCTAATACAAAATTGTTAACAACAAAATTTTATCGAGACTATCCAAATCTCATTTTAATTAATATTCATCTCAAACTTTAACATTAAAATTATGCTTAAAGAACACACAATTGCATAAAACTCAAGACACTATTCTTATTAATTGAAACATATTATTCATATTTTATGGCAACATCAACCTTAATGAAATATGTAAAGGAAACTAAAAAGGAAAATAAACCATTTTATTGAGATAAATATTTGTATCTTGCTTATGTTTTTTAAAACCCTTAAAACTATTATTCAAGACTTGGTTGCAGCAAGAATTAATCTGTGCAGACTACAAGAGGTTCTGCTAGGAAAGTCTGCAGCATTTAGTGTTGAGGGTGTCTTGGTGAGAGGTAAAAGTAATTAAAAGCACTAAAAATAAAGATGGCAAGTTGATAAATGGATAAGGATTGTATCTATCATCATTAATTACCACTGAATACATTTCTGGTAAGCCTAAATTTTGACCTATCATACCAATGTTGTCTCCTTTATCTTTTACTCACACATTCACCTACTCTGCATATGACACTCCTCCCAATCTTTCAAGAGATGCGGAAAACGCACACACCACAAACTTCCCTCTCTCCCTGTGATCTTCATAATGGTCTCTTCTTCCACCTCTCTTCACGTGCAAATGTGAAACCACCACAACCAATTGGCCTCTCCCAAAATTCATCGTGTCTAATAATGATACTAATTGAAGTTCATATAGGATTTATTACAGTAGTGTTTATATATATATATATATATATATATATATATATATATAAAGATAGTTAAGTATATTAAATTTCATTAATCTCTTAATATAGCTATTAATGATATAAACAAAGCAAAATAAAGTATTTTGGAAAAAATATGAATAAATTAAATGAAGCTAAAGTAGTTAAAATTTGTTAATATTTGGAAAAATACAATTTTTTTGGGTAGTAACACTTTGTGCTTAATAATAACATTCATATATTATTGACATTATTCTAGAATTTGCTACCAAAAATTAGATAAATAAAGTTTAAAAACAAAACTACTAATATGTTTTTTTGTGCATAGCACGACTCATAATCCAAGTTATTAAATTTTCTAACTAATAATAGTTTTACACGACTCATAATCCAATTTATTAAATTTTGTGCATTGCATAACACAACTAATAATAGTCACATATCCCAACATTAATTTTTTTTCTCAATAATTATTCAATCAAAAATGTTTTTTACTTTTATTTTTTTAATTTATTTAAACAATACTTATTTTTTGTAAATTAGATTTAGTTTAAAAGTGTTCATAAGTTTGCAGTTAATAATTTGTTCTTAAATAAAACTTGCTACCTGCAAAAGTAACAACAGTATTTGTATTATAAAACGCTCGTGAAATGTCTACATGTATAATGATATCATATCTAAAGTTCAATATTGTTATTGTTTATCGAACATCCATGAGACTATGGTTAAAATTTAGGATATTTTGTCTTTATAGTTAGATGTCACATGAGGTTAAAGATAAAATATTCTTGGTTCCGATTATCAAACATCGAGAATGTTAGACAAACTTTACCACGAGGCTTACAACATGCTCTCTTATAAATTGCAGGTGGCAACATTGCTATTAAAGTTGACATTATGAAAACTTTTGATAAGTTAGAAGGAAGTTTTTTTCTAGCAAGTTCTTCAAAACTTTGGATTTCACAAAAATTTATGCAATTAAATTGTTATTATTTTCAGTTCTGCTAAGTACATAGTAGGATATAAGGAAGTTGATTAGTAACCATTGAATTATAATTTAAAAAATATATTAAAGTATTTACTTTTAAATTATATATTTAAGTTTTTTCTCTTTTAAACAAGTAACTCTTTTTCTCATTATAAAGGTATTAGGGTAAGAAAAAATAATTCAAGAATTATTAGTGCTTTGAGATAGCTTAAATAATTAATGGGTTAAATATGTTTTTGTTCTTCTACCATAACACGAAATTGATTTTTTGTTCTTAGTCGAAACTTTAAACCACGTAGATACTTATAATGAGAAAACTATTGGAATGAGTCTTTACCAGTAGATGATGTTTTTTTTACGTGACAAATGAACTTGTAGCATAAACTATATTATAATATTATAATGTCCATGTCAGTGATGTGTTATTGTCCGCATTAGGACAAAATTTCGACGACTAAAACCAATTTTAACTTTTTATATAAAAAATAAATATTTTTATATAAAAGAGGTTTAAAATATTTAGAAATTGATTTTAATCCCTGGAGTTTTGTGTTGACGTGGACAATGATTCATCGCTAACATGGATATTATAATATTTTAGTATAGTTCAAGCTGGAAGTCTATTTTTCATGTCAAAAAAAAGTTAACATTGTCTGCTAGTAAGGATCCATTCCAATAGTTTCCTTAGTACAAATACTCACGTAATCTAAAGTTTCACTAGGAGCAAAAATCAATCTCGTGTTATAGTACTTGAACCAAAAATATGTTTAACCCAATAATAATATATATTTTTAAAAAACTTATATATATTGATGAATTTGAGCAACGAAAATCATGATAGTTTGAGACATAATATATATTTTGAAAAAAAAAATATTGATGATAATATATTTAAAAGGAATTTCTCAATAAAAGAAAATAAGGTAAATTGCAAAGAAATTAAGTCAAAATATTCTATAAAGCAGATATACAAGGATGAATCATATGATAATTACACATCTATCTTCAAACATGACCATGGAATGAAGTTGCTTATATGCTAATTATATTTCACATACATTAAAATTTTTTAATTTGAAACATCTAGCACGGTAGGAATATTACTTTCTAAATTACTATAAAAAGAATTGAATGCTTTATATATTTTTCACCAACATTTTATGTTTTTAGTTTTCCATTCTTGAAAACAATTACCTAATGAACAACCAAAAGAGAAAAGGATTACAATATTTGTATTTTATTGTACAAGAGTCTCAAATCTTTCAAAAACATGTTCAATTTAGGCAAACTTTCAAAAGAGATTTAACACTTTTAAAACTTTATAAAACTTCTAAAACAAGACAAGAACAAAAAAAAAAAAGCAAGACAAGACACTACAAAATCAACCAAGCATCAACATCATACTTATTTTTCTTAGAAAGTTTTTTTCTAATTCACAAGATATTGATATAATGGTTTGGTTGATGGAGTAATGTATGAAGTACAAAAACCTAAAATGAAGAATCAAAGGCTAAGTGCATAGAGATTCGCATTTGAGAAAGCTTCTCAAGATAATAACAAAAGAAAGAGAAGAACTCTTGGAATCTCAAATATATATGAACTCACGGAGAGATTTTCATTCATTATTTAAAAGTGAGTTTACAGATGGAGGAGACTCCCTAATATGGGTAAATTTGTCCAAGAAGAAGAGACAATAAAATTGAGTTAATTTTGTTAATCAAAAGTTAACTCTCTTAAACATGATTAGTGTATGATAATCCCTTGAAATTAGGGAGTGCATATGGGTTGTTCCTTGAATCTAGAGAAAAGTAATGATAAATTTTGGAAAGAAATGATGACTCTTGGAGAAGTCATATATGAGGTTCCTATCCACTCTTCAATGGACACAAGAACACTTTTGAAAGCTTGAAGGTTGAAGTGGAAGAGTCAAGGTACCTCATGTGCACTTGAAAATGACATGTGGTAGTTTACACTACAAGAAAATCAAGAAATAGAAACTAATTTTAGAGACCAAAAATAATTAGTTGTTATAGTGACTAAATTAGAGACCATTTTAGAAATAAATAAAAAATTGGTTTCTAAATTAGTTTCTATTATTGTTAAATGGTTAAAGTGGTATTGAATTAGCTACCAAAGTTTTTTCTATCAAATTTAGAATCTAAATAATTGGTAGTTAAAACCTTGGTAGCAAATTAGAAACTATTTATAAATAATAGAGACTAATTTAGAAACCAACAATTTTTTTAGTCTCTAAAATGGTTTCTAATTTAGTCACTATAGTAACTAATTATTTTTTGTCCCTAAAATTGGTTTCTATTTCATAATTTTCTTGTAGTGTTAGAAGCTCCAAATACACTTCTAACTTCAAGTGTTTCATTTAAGCTCTCTCAAATTCAAAGCATGAGTTTCTAACTTCTCTCAAGTTCATTTAAAGACTAAGAAACTACTTATGTACATGTCTTCTATATCTTTTTCCAAAGCATGGAGTTTTTCTCTTGTTAGTTTTCCTTGAAATTTTATCTTTATTTATTCTTCTTTGACAGACTTATTTATTTACTCTTCTTAGCTCATCATCTCTTTCTTCAACAATATCTTTCTTATTTGTATTTAATTCATCCTCCTCGTCTTGGAGGGAATTTATCTACAAATTCAAAAAGTCTTGTATCACAGAGAGGAAGCATAGAAGTTATGACCAATATTTACTATACGTACCAAAGAAAACTATTTATTTCTTAACTATCCTCCAGGATCAATATCTAAACTACTTGGAATGTCATATGTATATGTGGCCTATGTATGCTGATTTCTCAAGTTTGAGCTCCTACAAAAGGACTTATCTTTTTATTTTTATTTGTATTTAGAAAATTCATAAGGTGGTGAGGATGAAAGTTTATGACTATGCATGCTCATGAAAATTATAGAAGAATGTCTTATATCACATGTTTGCCTAGAATCTAAAGAATGTTCAAGTAAAAATGATTTATTCTCTTGAATAATATATAGGATTGTTGAAATTTTTTCATCCTTTGTGTCGAGCTAGGTAGCGCTAGTTTGTAACTCTAGCGGGGGCATTAAGGTGCTGGAACATGTACTATTAGACTTAGTGATATTGTGTAGCACATCTTGCTACCACTTCTATTTCAATTGAAAAATGATAATTTGAGAAATTCAAAGGTATTTCAATTGAAAAATGATAGTTTGTGAACTGCATAGGATAATTTATAAAAATAAATATATAATGTAGTTGTATACATTGTATAAAAAGTTGAAATTTTTTCATCCTTCGTAGAAATTGGGCTATATATGCAAAGATCAAGAAGCCCATGAGGTATTTTAATTCCCTCTTTTGGAATTTTTATCTTCAACATTCCCCTTCTTTCTATGCTATCTAAGGAAAAAGGTATAATAATGGAAAACAAATCTAAATGTTTAGGAAGTGAAAGGTCAATAGACTATCTTTAGATAAAGTGGAACTTGCTTTCTTGAGGGTTGACCTATTTTTTCTTGGTTCTAACCTCTTTACTCTCTCTCCCCCTCCCCCTCTCTTTCTCTCTCCCTCTCTCCCCCTCCCTCCCTCCCCTATGCAATTTGGTTTTAATAAACATTCTTTCATAGATATAAATTTATAAAATGTTAGAGAGATTTTTTTTTTATGTTAACCATCATTAAGACATCAACTTGAGAAATGAAGTGTGAAGATTAACATAAAATGAGATAAAAATAAATAAATAAATAAATAAAGGATATTAGAAGGAGTTTTGCTCAAAATGCCAAGAGCAAACATAGTGAGGGATTTAGTAGGTGACAAAATTACCATGATGACCCCCACTCTCAAAGTCAAGGTGGTGAAGACCTGAGAGATAGAGCATTCCCTGAACTAGTCCAACCTTCCCGAAGGATGACTTGGAGCATGACAAAGGATCCAGGGCTAGGTCAGGACCATCTACTAGCTAGTGCCTAGGAGTAGAGACCATTTGATGGGAGTTGAGCACCAACTAGTTTCTTTGTTTTTAATTTCAGTAGATTAGGTTTCATGTAGCATAAATAGGGGTGTAGTTAGTAAATTGGGTTTGTGCCAAGCCCACCTTTCATGACATGTACACCTAGTTTTAGGGTTTCTTTGACCTACCTTCTATAAGGTTTCTCACAAATGACACTCATACCCCTCTCACTCTTGCTTCCAAAGTCATTCTCTCATATATAAAGGGTGCATTGTCTCATGTATTTACACATTGAATTTGGAATAGAAAGGAAACTATGCAAAAGTTTTTAGTGAGCTTTGTCTCTTAGAAATTAGGTCTTATCTTGGGTGTTTGTGCACTTCAAGTGGCGGCTCTTCACCACTTATCTTGGAGTCTCCTCCCCCTCCAAGTGGCGCGATTCCTTATTCCATTAGCATCTCTTAATCTCTTCACCTTTGTGTTTTTCTTTCCTTTTTCCTTATGCTATTCTTCCATACTTTTATTCATTTATGTTTGGTTCTCTTCATTATCTTTTGCTTCTTTTCATGTCTTTTATTTCCACACCTTCATCACCATAATCACCACATTTGTGTTTTCTCTTTGCCCTCTAGAAGTGCACCTTCACACTTACTTAACCACTTAGTTAAGTTTGTGTCCAGTGGGAATCTTATCTAGGTTTCTCACTATAATTACTAATCTCAAAACTCATAAACAAAAGAGTATCCCATAAAATGTGCAATCATAAAATCAACTCACATCAGAAGGGGTATTTAGTAGTCACCATAATGATGGCTACTATCAACAACCCTCTAGACAAAATAGGCCCATAACTCAAACCTTTCCCAAAGAGCCTAAGATTCACATTCCCCTTTTATATGGTAGAGAAAATCTTGATGAATATTTAGATTGGGAGATGAAGGTGGAGGAAGCAGAGCATGAGAGAAGAGTATCCCTAGCTACCTTGAGTTTTTAGGGACCAACTATGTAGTGGTTGACATCTTTAGTTAGAGACCTTATGATCTGCCACAATCCCCAAATAAGATAATAGAATGAATTAAGGATTTCCCTAAGGAAACGACATGTGCCCTCTTACTATGACAGGTAGTTGATGAATAAACTCCAAAGACTTCGACAGAGAGACATGAGTGTAAAGGAATATAAGTAGAAAATGGAGCTACATTTTATGAAGAAATGGATTAGAGAGGAGTCTATAATAACCATGGCTGGGTTCCAAATTGGCCTCAATTATGAGATCCAGGATAGGGTTGAACTTCTCCCTTATAATGATTTGAATGATTTGGTTCAACTATATTTGGGGGTAGAGTAATAACTTAGAAGAATGTCTATCACTAGGAAAATGCCTATGAAGGAGGGTTACCCATCCAAATCTAAATATGAGGGGTCACAGGAAAAGAAAAGGGTGAGAGAAAAATAAAAAATAAAGAAAAATAAAATCAAATAGAAAAGTATAGAAAAGATACCTCCAAAGAGCCTAGAAGTAGAAGCATTCAATGTTTTTTATGTCATCTAAGATGTTACATAAATTTGAAGAGCACCTAAATTTTCATGGAGTGCATGAAAGGAAACAATCACGTTGAAGTTCATTAGATGAAAGGATGACATAAAATAAAAACTAAAGTTGTTCAACGAATATGAACAGTTTCTCACAGCTATCTTCTTCCAATGCCTACACAAATGTTGTTCACATCTAGAGCAAGCCTCGAAAGCTTCTGAAAAGGATCCCAAAGCTTTAAGCAGGGATGTTGCCACATGGATCCTGAAAAACATTATGGAAAACATTGAGTGTTTATCCAACTATATAGTGGAGTGAGAATACCCTTATATTCATCGAAAGACATAATCCTTCCTTAGGTAGCAAACACTTAATTTGAACTAGGAGAGAAAGCCTAAACATTGTATTCTTTGTCATACACAATTCTCCTTAGTGATTAGACCCAATGATATATTGATCATTAAAACATCCAAGCATAGGAGTGGTTGTTTTGCAAATAATACTCAAGGGAGTAGCCAAAGTGCCTAGGTCTCCAAAGAATACTCATTAAGCTAGGAGTGGCTTGGAAAAGAATACTCAAGTTAGTCGATTGGCTAGAAGCCCAAACAATACTCATTAAGCTAGGAATGACTTGGACAAGAATACTCAAGGGATTAGCCAAAAATGGTTACGAGCCAAAAAATAAAATACTTTAGTGACTTCGCAACATTAATCTGCTAGTTGAACTTGACTTATTGGTCAAGAACTAGATTTAGTCTATTGGTAAATACAAATAATTATAAATTGTTGTTTTTATTTTCTCTCTTCCTTATTTCCTTTATATTGCATGTTATCTTTGTATATACCAACCCAAGAAGAAGATTTAGTGCACAAATACATATTAAAAATAGTTTATCAAAGTGATTTGAAAACTAAGTATTTAGTTTGCATCCATATTTTTTTGTCAAACAAAACAACTATGATATGATCATTTGTTAGAGTGAACAAGAAAACATGATAATCAAGTGATTCAATTGAGTTTCGAAATCTGCATTTAATGTGACCTATTCAAATAAAATAGTTAAGGATATAATAAGTTTTTGAACATGTTTACTTGACCATATTTGTTACAAGAAGTTGAGGATACAACTTGTGTATTTCATCATACAAAATTTCTTGAAAAATATTTATGAAAATATTCCTCCTTAAGTCTACTTTTTTATCAAATAAGCTTAGGTCAAACTTGACTTAGTGGTGATCTATGCAAGAATTAAAATCTAATCATTGGTCAAAGTCAATGAGAAAATTTCATAGGCAAATGATTCAGTGAAGTTAGCTAGTTGCTTCTGACATGATACACCAAATGAAAAAGTTACAATCCATATAGACAAACTAAACAACTATTATGAAGTACATTGTTGTTAAGTATATTTGAGTATTCTTTGGGTTTGTAGTCAATCTTGGCTAACCCTTGAATATTTTTGACACAAGCTACTTCTGGATTAACTTAGTATTTTCAACTTCAACCACTCTTTTCTTAATGAGTATTCTTGACTCTAGTCATTCCTAGTTTAACAAGTATTCTTTCAACTCCCAACCATTCCTGACTGACATCGTTAAGGATTATTTTTTTCCTATGTCAGTCTTGCCTCGACCAAGTATTCTTTACCAATGCACCCATCGCTTAATCAAGTATTATTTGAGTATTTAGTCCCTTTGATTATTGGTTTCCAAATAGTCACTCATGGCTAAGTTTGAAGGTTAGGTGTTTAGATGAGGAATAAATCAATGGGTCTGACTAATAGGGGGGATTACATTTTACGACGAATATAAGGTTCAACCTTTACCTAGTTCAAATCACATGTTTTTTTTTCTAGGAAAGGGTTGCATCTTTCAACGTGTACAACATGTAAGCTTTCTCTCGTAGATTGTTGGATAAAAACCGATGGTGTCTTCCATGACGCTCTTCTGGATCCATATATTTTGGGAGTGTTCCTTCTTTAAGCTCTAGCATCCTTTTCTGGAGATTTGATGATTACTCTATATCTAAACGGTGTTTTGGAAAGATGCAACCTTTCTTCTCTCTTTCACTTCTTGATGGAAAACTTTAAATAGGTGCTAGAAGAACATGATCATTGAGGACCATTTATATTCATTGAGAAACTTAAATTTTCTTGCATGTCATCCTCACGTCTGACAAGCTTCAACATGATTGTTACATTTAATGCCCTTCTTCTTTACGTAATATCTCTGATAGCTAACAATGCTTATCTCCCTAGGTACCATAGTCTTTTGCACAAATTCATGGTAAAAGTGGACATCTACAGGAAAGATAGTTGGGAGTCAAAAAGTTATTTGTGTAAGAAAGAAGTTTTAGCTCGTGTCCCAAGAGATCTCGATATTGATTAGTATTTTATCTTGAACAGATCTCTTTAGCATATCGGCATTTCCCACAATGTAGAATAAGTATATAGATATTTAATAAAGTACGAGGTTGGTCAGGAACTGTTATATCAGATGAATCGGTGTAAAATACTGAGTATCTTTTCTTTCCTTAATATTTTACATTGCATGTTCTTTTATTGTTTAATTAACTAAAAAAGAAAGAAAAATTAACACTAATCTTTCAAAATTTTCTCAAATATTTTATTTATACTTATATCGTCTAACAACACCTAAACAAATTATATTAGCGAAAAAAATGGAAATTTTAAAACATAATGCAACCCTCCCTTCTTTTGTTATTTCCTTTTTTTTTCACACATAGTTACGTGCTCCAAAGTAGATTTGATCATTTCTCCTGCAAACTTAGTAATTTTTGGTACTTTATATCCTCGAGACAGTTCATCTCACAAAACTACTTCTAGAAATGGAGAAAAAAATAGGATTGATTCATATTTTCTAAATCAATCCCTTGTTGATTTAGAAATTGTTCAAAAATATTAATCCCTAAATTTATTCAATATTTGGATAATTACTACCCAAATTATTATTCAAACCTAATTGAGCCTTATTTTTCATTCAATGTAACAAAGCATCAACATTTTGTCATATAAGCATAAGATATGGATTTTTCTCTTTATGAGGTTGGTTATTTATTCCTTTATTATCTATAATATTGTTTTCTTTTCAAGGTAATGCTTAAGCTTCGCCCAATAGCTATTTGATTGACCAACATTTTAAAACTATTATCTATTGTTTGCAATAAAGGATTGAGTACAATGGTCTTTCTTTAAAACAACTTATCAGTCATCTTGAAATTATACTTATCCATTTATTGTCTTAACATTTCAAAATTTCTACTCGATATACCACTATTTAAGTTATCATTATCGTGATTTCTAGAATAGGTGTAAGCCAAATTTTAAACTAACATTAAATATAATAATATTAATCCAGAATTATATTCTAACCCTACTATTGATATTTTACCAAGTGATCTTTCCTTAGGATATTTTTTATTCGACGTCCCGGTCCCTTTTATAGAAAAAATAAAGAATGATGAAATCGAGTATATTCGAGTCGTCATAACATAATTCACCAGTGTCACTATTGGTGGGTCTAAAATTAAACTAACAACAGTTAATACCAGAATAATGGAAGATGATATTACACTTGTCATAATGATTGTTCCACTATTTATATTTATTTCTTGTTGATCATTATCATTATTATTATTAACATTTTATAATAATAATAATAATTACTATTATTTCTATTTAAATTATTAACCATATTCAATATTTCACCACTACTAATCACATATCACAAGACTTATTAAGTAATACAATCATACAAACAATGTTAAACCACTTAACTGAAATAATACTAAATTATAAAAACAACAATTACATTCATTATATTCAAACAAAATAACATGAATTTTTGTTCCTCCGGGTGTGACAACTTTATTGATGTAAAAAGTGGACTTTAAATAAAAGGCTAGCAGTTTTAATTTTCTTTCGATTTATGACTATTTTTATTGTTTTTAAACAACAACTTCTGAAATTGTGAAAATTTATGGATTTGAGGAATCAACTACTACCTTATTAACGTGAATGATTCGGTCTTCAATTAAAAATATAGATAACGAGTACATTTTTGTTGCATATTAAAGTTCATTATATACGTTTTTAACCTAAACTTATGTAATGTATACAAAAAGAGAATATTTCTAAAAAAATATAAAAAATAAATGTAACAATTAAAGGGAAAGAGAAAACCTTGAAGTAAAAGAAAGAAAGGGATACAGGATTGAAGAAATACATTGTAACTTGCTTCCATTCCATTGATTTCATTTCATTAGAGTTTTTTTACAAGATTATTTTTTATCTACAAAGTATCTATCATGTCCTATATGCTTACAAGACAGTTTAAAATTTAAATAATATAAACTCCAAAATAGACTTCAACTTTACGTTCATGGTTGTTTAACCATTTTGGATGTATACCACAATTCTTCTACTAAAAGAATTTCTTCGTAATCGTTCCAGGACTTACTCTTCCTATAATTGTGATAATTTTTTCCAATTTAAAATATTTTAATAATAATTTCTTTTGAAAAATATATATTGAAGATTTTATATCGAGTGACTATGAGAGTTTAACATGAAAACAATGTGTTGAAATTTTTACATTAAATAAAAATAAAATATCTTATAATGTATAAATTGGTGCAAATCTTATAAATTTTAAAGTTCAGAAAATATATATTTTCTTCAGTAATATATCTTATCCTATTCTTTTCTCAAGATACATGTTTATTTACTTAAATTTTGGTTAATTTTTCATATATTTTTGTATTTTATAATTACTCAAAATTTGAGTTAAATTATTTTCCATGTAAGAATTAAATCTAAAATTAGGATTTGAGTTATTAATAAGGTACAAGTGACAATAAAATTAAATGAGTATGACGTGCTTAACAGATTATGAACATTTTTCAAAGGAATATGTATACTAAATTAGATAAAGTTATCTTCATTTGCATTTCTAGATAGTATTCGTTTAACTGAAAAGGAAGGTATAAATTCATATTATGATTACTTTAGTAAAGTGGCTGTATCATAATTGTTAGAGAATAAGTTTTGTCCTTCCTAAATTAGATATAATAAAATTCACTATAAAAATACTTGTAAACTAAGAAAATTTGGAGGATAATATATGCATAATATTTAGATGCAAACTTTAATGAAATATTAAAGTTTTATACTTTTATTAAATTATATATTATTAAACTAATCTTATTTGGATTGAAAGGGAAATAAAATTTGATCCGAATTGTGAGAAAATGGAATTCAAACTTAATTTATATGTTGTTAGAGTCTAATATTTTGATAGTTTTACAAATTTCTAATTTAATTAGACTCATATAATGAAAGTGTGGTTAAAAATATAATAATCAACTTCAAAAGAGGTTGAAATCACTCTCAAGACATGTCCCTACCTGTCAAACTTAATCGATATGGCAGGATACTTGTCAGAATTCAAATTCTTGAAACTTTTCAAAGAAAACTTAATTAAAAATTTTTCAAAACTGAAATTTTATTCTCTTAAAAGGAAATTTGATTAGGGCAATATTTAGAAGTTATCACTTCTGAAAATGACAAGCCTCATAACAAAAAGCACACAACCCACCTATGGATGAAAATAGACATGGTGGTTTATCAAAGGTCTATAACCTAGTATACATGTTTATAACTTAGTCTACAAAAAAAAAAAATAGGACATGTCCTAAATCATTTATTAAAAAAAGTCAAACTTAAGTTATTTAAATAGTCTATTTAATTTACTTGGGCGAAAAATAGTTTATTTAATTCAAAATGACTTACCTTTATCTAAATAGGTTGGTCTATTTATATACACAATAATTTACAATACATATATTATATAAAATAATATAGGATATATATATGTAATTGTTAATAGGCCTTTCTAATATAATAGGTTATCTATTTATATAGATAATTATATTATATACATATATTATTATTATTGTAATATTAAAAAATTGATTATTATTTCTAATCTTATAGGTTAGTCTATTTATATACACAATTATATATAATACAAGTAATGTACAAAATAATATAAAAAATATGTAACTACAATACGGCCAGAAAAATAAGTCCATTAATTTTTTATATTTTTTACATAAATTTATATTTCCAAAAATTTATCAACTAAAACTTTAAAAGAATGTAATAAATTAATAATTCAAACTTAAACTTTTATTTTTATTATAATATATATTGACTTAATTCCTACTAATCACCGCCATCATTATATTTTATTATATTTGAATATATATCACTTTCAATGTAATGAAAAAAACAATACTCAACTTCTACTCTAACTATATATGCTCACTCATAGAAAACAATAATAATTCTTTAACACCTAGTTTTTTTTCTCCTATTTTCAACTTACAACTTTTTTTAACAATAAATTATTATATTTAAGTAATAATAAAAAATATAAATAAAATTTTGAGATAAAATAATAATATTATTGGTTATTAAGTGGAATGTGAAAACATATAATCCATTTTTCTTCTTTCTATTTTCATCTTACAACTCTTTTTAACAATAAAATATTATATTTAACTAATAAAATAAACATAAAAAAAATTAAATTAAAGTAATAAAATTAATAGTTATTAAGTGGGAGGGTAAAAAAATAATAGTGTCAAACTATCATCAACTTATAAAAAAAAACAGAAAAAAAAACTCACATATATGAAGTAATGAATATGATGATGAAAATTAGAGAAAAAGATATCTAAAATTAAGATTAGGAAAATTAAAACTTACCATTAACCTTAATGATAAATATTAATAAAAAATATTAAATGAAAACTAATTTTTAAAAAAAAAAGTCACTATATTATATATTAATTAAACTAAATACTATTTTAAAAATTAAAAAATTATTAATATTTAAATTAATTTTTATTATTAATAAATAGTTTCTAAATTAGTATTTAATTAGTTACTAAAACTTAACTACTAATTATTTAAATTTTAAAATTAGTTGTTAAAATTTTAATAATTAATTAAATATTAATAACTTATTAATTAGATATTAATAATTTTATTAGTATCTAATTTAGTAATATAAAAATTAATTATTTTTTATCTGTAAATTTAATTTTATTTAATGAATTTTTTTAGTAGAAATTAAAAAAATAAATCATTTTATTGAGATTATAAATACTTTTTATCTTTGTTATGTTTTTTAAAACCCTTTCAACTATATTATTCAAAACTTGGTTGCAGCAAGAATTAATCTTTGCAAACTACAAGAGGGTTATGCTAGAAAAGTGTGTAGCATTTAGTGTTGAGGATGTCTGGGTGGATAAGGATTGTATCTATCATCATTAATTACCTCTGAATACATTTGTGATAAGCCTAAATTTTGACCTATCATCCCAATGTTCTCTGCTTTATCTTTTTACTCACACATTCACCTACTCTGCATATGACACTCCTCCCAATCTTTCAAGAGATGCGGAAAACGCACACACCACAAACTTCCCTCTCTCCCTGTGAACTTCATAATGGTCTCTTCTTCCACCTCTCTTCACGTGCAAATTTGCAACAACCAGAACATTTTGTGTTAAATAATAACAAACATATATCATTGATATTATTCTAGAATTTGGTACCCAAAATTGGATATATAAAGTTAAAAAACAAACCACTAATATGGTTGTTTTGCATTGCACGACTCATAATCCAGTTTATTAAATTTTCTAACTAATAATTCAATTGAAATGTTGTTTTTTTTTAAATTTATTTCAACAATACTTAATTTTGTTGTAAAACAAATTAAGTGTGAAATTGTGTAAAATTTTGCAGTCAAATAGTTTCTTGTTAGATAGAACTTGTTATCCCAAAATGTAACAGCAAGATGTTTATTATCGGCATTCAAAAACTCCTCATATAACAGTTTTGTCCAACATTAAAAATGTCATATAAAATTTAATATTTTTACCGTTTTTTCGAACATGTTTTTCGAACTTCCATGTGACTATGTGGGTTCAAATTTAGGATTCTATTTTAATTTATTTTCTTTTTAGTTAAACGTCCCAACGTTAAGCCTAAAAAAAATCCTCTTGGTTCAGACTATCAAAAATCGAGAATCTTTGCCCAACATTACCTTGACCATATACATAATATATTTGTTTTTACATATTATGTTGCCAAAAATTAATAACATTTTAAGTTTTTTTATACATTTAAGGCAACTTTCTACCCAAAACTCAAATACTAAACATAACTGAGTTTTTTTTATGGGTATAATAACACTTAATAGACATGTAACAATATTCAAATAAAAAATCCAAATCCATGTTCCATGTCAAAATAAAGGTAAAGCTAAACATGTAAAACTCCTTATACTAATGGAAATTCCCTACGGTGACGGAAGAAGCTTTGCTCACATCAGCTGGCTTTGGAGATGGCAGCATAACAACCGCTAACACCGCACTCACGGCTGCGGCCACCGCACCTAACACAAACGCCGGCAAGTTACCGCCACCAAACCAAGAATCCCATGGTCCACTTATTGCTGAAACTATCATCTGTACATAAAAGGCACGTGTACACAAAATTAGTCTTAAATTCAGTCACCGTAATCACATAATCTTTTAATATAAACTTTATTATATTAACTATTGCGATAAAAAAAAATATTATTAAAAAATAATTAAAATATGGTGTTCAAGTTTTATTCAACGTGCTAAGCATTCAATTGTATACGAAGCAATCTATTAAATGACAAAAATATGTTATTAATGTAAAGGGATTCATACCTGGGGCACGACAATTGCAACATTGAGAAGACCCAAAGATAGACCTGATAATTATAAACAGAAAGAAAGGTTTTGGCTATGTTAAATTTACAAACATTATTTTTTAAATATAATAATTATTTCAAATATAAAACATATACTAAATGATATTGTTTGCTTTACCTTGGCCTGCACCTGAGGTGCTGGAGTATATAGATGCCAGAGCAAATGGAACACTGTAAGTAATCTGGATACACATGGAAATGTATATATTAGTTTATGGCACATTGATATATAATTATATATTTTAATGATTATTGTTGGGTAATTAAAAAATAAATTATACATTCCAAGTAACAAAAACCATATTTTACATTCTCTTACTAAAACACCTATTTGTCGATGAAAAAAAAATGAATTAGTGAAAAGAACAGAATGAGAAACATCTTCCAATTTTCTAAATCTTCTAATTTGTATAGGTGATAAGAAATAACCACTTAAGGAATCTTTAAATATGCTCTTTCTGAAATAATTTAATGGTGTTAAAATTTTGTATATCCAAAACATATCCATGGTGCTTTTAACTTTTTCATACTTTAATAAAAGTCATTTGTAAAACTCATTTTTCTTCTGTCCTCAACCTCCCAAATAAAACCAAAAAATAAAAAAGAGGTATGTATACATGTTTAGAGGTTATTAACTTAAATCTATAAAAACCATGTAACTGTAACACCACGTTACTCTGATTACAATGTTAAACATTTAAGGACGCACTTAATAACGCATTACAAAAAAATAATCTTATACTCAATAATATTAATAGCATATTGAATATTTTGAACATCTAAAAGATTATTAAATTAAATATACTGAACAGTTACCAAATCAGCTGCTGTGATGAAAATAAAAAATAATTTTCTGTACATGTGATTGAAGTTTCATAAAAATGGTTTGAAAACATTTTCCAGATCAGAAAAAACTGAAAGTAGACAGAATGAAAACATAATGACAAGTAATTGTTATGCAAAGACAGACAATGAAAACATTAAAAGAAGTAATTGCTATACCGCAAGAGGGATTCCGAGGATAGAGAAGAAACTCATTGCCCCAGCTTTGACTCCGAACGAAGGATGGCCAACGAGGACGCCGTCATGATTCCGTTCGTGGCGCGCAGCCTTTGTGATCACCACCGTCATCGCCATGCAAACGGCGAGAATAACATTAACGGCTGCCCAGAGCCACTTAACTCCTCCGACAATACGACCCAACGGTTCCACCACCAACGACATCACAGCCAAAACCACTGAGTTCAACATCAGCCCCAAGGAACCTGCATGCACACCATTATCGTATGCGTTGCTGCCCACCTCACCACCGTACACCTCTCGACCCATCCAATCAGTGTCGTACAACACATAAGGGAACCATGCGACCCAGTTAATGGCAGTCACAAGCATCAACATCAACATTGGCTTTTGTAATCCCTTAAACGCAATACCCAATTCACCGAAACATGAATACCACGATCCAGTTTGAGGGTTGTTAGCGTTGACACAATCTGGTGTGAATTGTGGATCGTCCACGCAAGTCAGAACAATGGCACAAAGGACAAGGAGGAGCACTATTGAGAAGAAAAAACAACTTTTAAGGTTGGCACAAAACACGCCACACGCCTCGGTTTCCGTGAACCGGAAAAGGTGGTGGAGTTTATCATAGGAGCCAGCGGCGTAGCCCAAAACGTTGCCGATGGCCATGAAAAACGAATAAAAGGCATTGGCGGTTCTAGTCTTTTTCTGATCTCCGGCGGCAAGATCGCCGAGAAAAGCACGGCATGGACCCTGGAGCATGTTGTTAGCAACATCCAGGATCCAAAAGCCGACCACGAATATGGCCACCGCTCGTGGACGGGTTTTTTTGGTTATATCGTCACCGGTTGCGTGTCCTATATCAGCTGCATAGCCAATGAGGAACACGGAGATGGCGACGGCAACAGCCCCACTCAGAATGAAGGGGCGGCGGCGACCGAAACGGGAAGTGCATCGATCGCTGCTGTAGCCTACAATGGGCTGGACAAGCAACCCAGAGATGGGACCACAGAGCCAGATGAAGGAGGACCACGCATGAGGGACTCCCAACGTTTGAACGTAGGGGGTCAAGAGAGATAGCTGCAGGGCCCACCCAAATTGGATTCCTGCACCTATGGAAGAGACAGCAAACATTTTTCGGAGTGGACTAGGTTGTTGCCGTTCTCCTGTTTCCACCTGAAGCGAGGAGGAAGAAGGTTCCATTGCGAAATGGAAACAAGTCTCACTGACAACACACTTGTGTGTTCTCTTTTAATGATTATGAAGAGAGTGAGAGAAGAGTGTGTGGAAAAAATGTGAGAGCTGCTGAGTTTTTAAAGCGTGAGGATGAATTAGTGGACAAAATAAGGTTACCGGAAGATCTGGTATTAGGTATTTCTTTTAAAAACTCTGGATCCTTATCCGTTGTTGACGTGGGTTCTTTTCTCCTAGTTTTCACACTGTGTAAGGCTATGCAAAATTTTGTTGGACATTAATTGTAAAATATTGTATTTATAGCACCAATTAATCCTTTTATTTAATGTTTACCTTTTAAGATATCTTTTTTTTCATTTCATTTACTGCTGTTGAATGGTAAAACATGGCTACAAATGAAAAAAATCCAAACTATTTATAACAATAAAATGCTTCCGTTTGTTTGAAAATTACCACACTAACTACATTTTGCTAAAAAATGGATCAAAACCGCGTCAGGCAGAATGTGAAAGCAGTAACTGTTGGTGTTGCAATTTTAGATGAAAAAATGATATACTGAAAACTTATTTCAATTTATAATTCTTTTTTTATTTAAAATTTCATTTTTTTTATGAAATAATAAAAATACCATTTTTTTATATCATTATTAAAGATTGTACAGTGAAGCAGTATCATTGCTAATGACAATATGGACGAAAATTTACTGTTTCAGTTTCCTTATATGTTATTTTTTTGGGCGTAAATTTATATACTAATCGTAGTATTATTCAATGTTGTTAATTAACTTTTTTTTACAAAAAAAAAATGTTTTAATTCATTTTTTTAAATCTAACTTTTTCTTAACTTCTAGAATCTTCTATTTATATATTTATTTATTTCTCACTCACTCTCCCTCTGTAAAAGTAAAGTAGATTTTAACAGAAATATAATATTTATTATACATATATTATTTATTATACTATTTATTATAAATCCTTACTTATTTTTTTTTAGTAAAGGAACATTATTACATATAACACAATTTTTTATTTTTTGAATTCATAAAATTATGTTGTAAAATATCTTTAAAATAAATAAAGTCAATGGATACATAGTCATCAATATGTAATATAATGTAATATTTATACCACTACAAGAAAATCATCAACAAGAAACCAATTTTAGACATCGAAGATAATTAGTTGTTACAATGACTAAATTAAAGATCATTTTAAAGACTAAACAAATTTTCTTTTCTAATTAGTTTCTATTATTGTTAAATAGTTTTTAAATTGGTATCTAATTAGTTACCAAGGTTTTTGCTACCAAATTTAGAATCTAATTTTTTTTTATCTAAAATGGTTTCTAATTTAATCAATATAGCAATTAATTATTTTTTATCTTTAAAATTGGTTTATATTTAATTATTTTCTGGTAGTGTACGACTTTGAATTCCAATAACCTATGAATAATTTTTCTTCTAAATATTAACATAATATTTATATTATTAAATAAATATTGATTTATTTTATTAATACTTTAAAAGTAATTTTGACTTTTATTTTAAAAATAGTATTTTATAAAACTAAAATTATAAATAGTAAGATAATGGCATTTAAAATGGCTAAAAACCATACAAACCTAGTAGGAAACTTAATTAGGAAAGCAATTAATTCATAAAGATACAACGATTTTGTGAAGTTATTTATCAAACCATATGGTTGAAAATTGTTATTTTTCTTTCATATCTTGTAGATAATCTTTAGGCGTTTAACCACAATTTTCATTACTCTTGTTTGTGGCTTATTTATCTTAAATCAATAAGATATTTTCTTTTATGAGCAATAAAAAATAAATATAAAAAAGAATAAATAAAAAGGGGAGTATTAGGATATCCCAACTCTTATACAACAATCTCAATTTCTGAACTAAATTGTGTAGCATCTTTAAAAATCTATTACTCTAAGGAGAATAATGATAAATTAACCGCAAATACAATATTATTACCAAAATCTCACACCTTCCCAAAAACATAACATCTATCACAACATAATAAAAACAGAATCTCAGATCTACCTGATTCGAACAAAGAACATCCAAAAAAGAAATTCACCTATTAAACTAGTGTCCAAAAGCATAAAACTGACATACATTATAGTATTGCTTCATAATTCACCATATCCCCAAACAACAGAAGAAATACTCAAAAAACAGGATAAAAATAACAATCCAAGAAAATATTGAGAATAACCAGTTTGTTTTCCTTGGTGAATATATCAACAACATTCCAATAGAAATAGTTATCATTCTATCATAACCTAGAAGAGTATTTGAGGAGGAAAAAATCTTCAATAGACTCAATATCTAGGCTTTACAACCTGATTTCAAATTAACACATTATAGATTCAATAATAAAGTTTTAGTAATCAAGGTTCCAAAGATTTAATGCACATCATGTGACATAAACATCAATCTGAATAAGAAAATATAGCTTTAGGATACTTATATGTAATCCAACTGGTTTCTTATTTTTGAATATAATCTCATTTATGTGGGTCCAGATAGTCCATACAGTACTCACCCAAATAACTTTACATATTTGATTATGTTTCCTTCATAGTCTGGAGTGTTCGTAACCTTGGTAGTGAATTGTAGCATGCTTATGGTGCACTAAGATAAGACCTAACCAATTGGCACACAACACCCAAATCTAATTTGCTACTTAGCAAGTGAAAAATAGGTGTATCAAAATATTATGGAAAATATATTTCTGTATATTCATTCAACGCATGTCTATTGTTTATATACAATCAAGGGAGAGATATGCTCCATATAATTTTCTACTCCATATGTTATGTCTATCTATCAGCAATTACACTAAATTATTGTCTTATATATTTACATTGATAACACTTTCTATATACATCTATATGGAAAATATAATAATTTCAATACTCCCCCTCGAGTTGGTGGGTAAATATTATGGACTCCCAATTTGTTTCACAAAGTCACAAATTGATTTTTTCAAAGAGGCTTAGTAAATATATATGCTAACTGAAAATATGAAGAGACATGTGATAGACTTATCATTCCAACTTGCAACTTTTCCCATACGATGTGACAATTTATCTCGATATGCTTCGTACTAATGAAATATAACATTTTCTGCAATATGGAGTGTTGCTTGGTTATCACAATACAAATGTGTGGGCATGCTAATTGAAACCTTAAGGTCTCGCATGATATAACCTAACCATGTTAGCTCCAAACAAGCATTTGTTATGGCCTGATATTTTGCTTCGATAGATGACCTTGACACATTGGTTTGTTTCTTAGACTTCCAGGATACTAATGAATTTCCTAAGAAAATACAATAGCCACTGGTCTTCGAGTAATACGACACCCTCCCCAATTTGAATCACAATAGGCTTTCATCTTAAGATCATTATCAGAGGGAAGTAATAATCCTTGTCCAGGTGTCCCCTTGATGTACCTAAGAATCCGTAATGCTGCATCCTAATGTGTTTTACGAGGCTCTTGCATAAACTGGCTTAAAGTTCCAATTGAGTAGACAATATCTAGCCTTGTGAGGGTGAGGTAAATCAGCCTTCCAACTAACCTACGATATTTAGTTAGGTCATGTAATAAATCACCATCAATAAGACTGAGTTTTAAATTTTGCTCCATGGGAAACTTCTCTAGTTTTTCCTAAGTTAGACTTGTACCATCAATATGACGATGATTTCTTGAATTATTTTTTAGCTCAGATTGTATGGGTTGAGTTAGGATTGTTTAGTAACTCTAGGCGTCTGGCGGTGTGAGTGTTGAGATGGAGTGTCTTAGGTATTTTATGTTTGTATAAGGGTTGAACCACCCCTGAATTAGTTCACATTTATTTATTTTTTATTGCCGATAAAAAAACCGATTATATATGCATATATATATATATTAAAATATTTTTGAATTAGTAAATTTATTTTGAACGACTCATCAAGACAATAAAGTCTTCTTCCTAAAAAAGAAAAAAAAAGTGATAAAGTTAGGTCAACCTAATCAAATCTATCTTAAATTTCTTATTTGTAGATCAATCAAAATGAAATCATCATTTGTTGAGTTTATAGAAGTCAAATCAACGCAACTCACCATAAATTAGTAGTTTAATTGGTTTGTTCACCAAAAATGAAAATTTAAAAGCTTTTTGTTTAAAAATAGCATGTGTTCATTATCTAAGTAAATAAGGAAACAATATTATATAAAGCATAAATTAGGAAGAGATTAAACTCCAAAAGACAACTCCAACTCCATTGAAAGTTTGAAAGAAATAGAGAAATGCAAAGAAATAGAGAAATACCAAAGCATTACATAAAATAAGTGAGTTTTAATTTTTATATTACTACTAGGAAATTATTAAATATAAATAAATTTTATAGACAAAAAATAATTCATTACGGTATAAATTAGATATTATTTTAGAAACTAAAAAAAAAAAATAATTCATTACGGTATAAATTAGATATTATTTTAGAAACTAAAAAAATTATTAATATATAAATTAATTTCTATTACTGATAAATTGTTTATAACTTATTATCTAATTAGTTAAACTCTTCGTAACTAATTAGATAACAATTTAAAAACTATTTATCAATAATTAAAACTAATTTATATATCAATAATTTTGTAATATCTAAAATAGTATGTAATTTAATTAATATAATAACTAGTTATTTTTTATTTTTAAAATATGTTGTTATTTAATAATTTTTTTATGTATTTTTTATAGAGTTATGTTTCATTATTATTATGAGTCTAGTACTTGTAACTTGAAAATATTATTGTTCTTCCCGGTTAATTGCCGTTGACTTCAAAGGCAGATGATAACTCCTCCTCTCTTGTATGGATAATTAATAACTCATTATTATTTCCGAGGTCCACCTACGTGACCCATTAATGTGACTGGATCGCCGAGGTCCGATGTCACATCTAATGTCGATCTCTTCGACCGATGAGGTCTGATCAGTACAATTATGTTTCACAATATTAAATTTTTTTAGGCATAACAACGAGTTAAGATGTCTCACCACATCTTTCACCTCGTGATTTAAAGAAGAAAATCTATATAACTATAATTAAAAAATTTATAACTCATCTAAATTTTTGATGGACTAATTTCATCTACACCTTGTGATCTATTTTGATAGTTCTACCTAATACTTATAATAATCACATGTACAAATATCAATATGATATTTTTTTTACATAACGGCTATTTCTGCAAAATTTATATATTTTAAATTGTATTAATTCTTTTATCTTTTTAATTAATTATTCTTAAAAGTAATAAATTATAAAATAATAAGATTATAAAAAAACATTAATACACATGTGTGAAACCGTATGCGTTCTCTAGTAAATAAAAAAGTCAATTTACATTAATTAATTAATTAAATTTAGTTTAATCAATAGTTTTTAATTATACTAACTTCTTTTTTTTTATAAATATTTTCTTAACAACTATTTTTGAAACTTGAGTTCAAAGACTTCTTAAGAAAATAGTCTTTATAAATTTAACCAAGTGAAATAAATAATATTTTGAAAATAGTCTCATTAAATAAGGTCAAACTAGCCAGTTTATTTTTCAAAATAACATTGAAGTTAGTTTATTTTACATTACTGTTTCATTCAAACCCAAAACAAAACATATATATATAAAAGGTGGGAGTAGTTTTCTCAAAAAAAAGAAAGGTAAAAGCAGGTTATGTAACTTGCAACTTGCTAAGGGATATGTCTTTGTCAAACACACGTATTCAAAAATATTTATTAAATTTCTGACAATTATAACACGATTCTAGCCTAATATTAAAAAGTAAAAGTACATTAATTTTTTAAAATCATATATCTGAAGTTATGGCTGTTTCAGATACTGAAACTCAATTCTGTGGGTGAGTCTTGCCGACAAAAATGGTTTAGATTTGGAAAGTTTTTGCCAAATATTGATTTGGTTGAGATCGGGAGACTAAGAAGGAGACAAAATTTCAATTGCCTCTGCAGTTAATATAGTAACACATGATATATATGAGAAGGAAGCAACTTCACACAATCGAAAAACATCGTCAGCAAAATCAAAACTCCTTATCTCTTCTCTATTGCACCGACCAAAATTGAACTACAAACAAAATTCAACGCGTCCTAGTATAAAACGACCCCAAAACTTTCCATAAAGAACCCCATTTTTTGCAGAATATAATGCACCAAATTCGTGCTTTTAATTCAGATCCAGTTCTTTCTCTCTACCTCTTCAAAGAGAGCATTGATGTCATTAAATGAATATAGAGAGCTTTCTATTGGGAAGATGATGATCACCAACCACAGAAATGGATTCAAATTCAAATTATTAACTAAATTGAAGAGACCAATAAAACAATTTTGTATGTACAGAAGGAGGAGAAAATATATTATATAATTTACGCATGCCAAAATATTTTTTTAACAATTGAAATAATTATAAAAATCTGTATATATATTATATATTTTTTGTAAGAAAATAGAAAAAAAAACTCTATATATGAAATGTATTATTAAATTTGGTTTAACTATTTTAAAACTGAATCATTATTAATAAATAAGATTTTTTTTTACGGTTTTTGAATGAACTTAATTATATTTATATTTATATTTATTACCTTCTAAACATAATTCATCGTATTCATTTGTTGAAAAACACAGATAACAATTATTCTCAAGTGCTTGTGATTATAATATTATAAAAATTAATAAAAAAATTATTTTATAACTGATTATCTATAATATGAAATATAATTTTTAAATAAAAACTTTATAATTTCTTTTACATAAAAATTTTCAGGTTAGGTATCACTGTACAACTTGACATCTCAGATATACTAACCCCAAATACCAACAATCATATATAATTACCTGAAGTTTTATTTTTATGTTTCTTAAGTTAAGTGTGAACTTATTTATATTTATTACCTTCTAAAAATAATCCATTTTATTAATTTGTTTAAAAAAACCTTACGATAAATAATATTTATTCTCTCAAGTAAGTATGATTATACTATTATGAATTAGTAAAATTATTTATTCTATAATTTTTTCTATATTATTTTTTTTATGATTTCACTATAAATTTTCATAATACTTAACTATTTTAATAATTGTTAATAGATGATAAGGATTTTTTTATCTGGTGTAGACATTTCTCTTTTTAAATTATTATTATATATAATTATTTTCTCTATATATAATTTATATAACTATAGCTAAATTTTTTTTATTCGTTCTTTGTTTTTCTCAAAACATCTCCCACATTAAAAAAATGATAAATCAAAATATATTTTAAGGAACTTTTTTTATAAAATTTTAATTAAAATATTCACTAATCACCTATTAGGTTCGCCTCTTAAATGGTGTGTCTGTATCGAACACACGTATTAGACACCGACATTTGTACGATACGTATCGGTGAAGTGTCAAATTAAAAAATATTTATTAGATTTCTGAAAATTTTAACACAATTTTAAAAAGAAAAAATATATTAATTTTCTAATAACTCAAATTTATTTTATAAATTTTTAATATGATTATAAAAGTAAAGACCAAATCCTTTTGAACTATTCATTTTTTGCTAAAAAATATTGAAACATACTTATATACCTAAATTTTTATTGTCAATTTATATAATTTATAATTTTATAATATATAAATCTTATTCTCGTATCCTACATTTTAAAGATTATAAGTATCTTTTTGTATCGGTATCCATATCGATATCTATGTTACATAAATAATCACTCACATTATTATTAAATTTTTTTAAAATCGGAACACAAGGCGTGTCACCGATATTTTCGTCATTTTTAATAATATAAATTTTGAAATCAAAAGATAAGATTAAAATTCAAATAGTAAATATTATGTCAATAAATAACATTAAATTCTACATTAATGCTTACATTAAATTTTTTATTTAAATTATTTATTTAAAATATATATAACGGAATATTTAATTATATATTTATGTTTGAATACTTTTCAGTTTCATATTTAATTTACATTAAATAGTTTAACAACATTAAATTTTAATTGTAATATATATATATATATATATATATATATATTACAATTAAAGGAGATATGAAATGTTATAATCACCTATCAAATCAAAACATAAATTTGATGATAATATTTTACTGTAAAAAAAATTAAATTTCTTGTAATCACATCAATATTCCTTATGTTTTATTTAATTATACATTTACTTTCTTTTTTTATACACTGATTGCTTGCAAGAAAGGATGTCCATCAGTAACGAATTTATATAAAATGATAAAATTTTGTGTAATATTTAAAAATACAGATGTAATTTGAAGAAACATAAGGAGGTCTCCATATAATTAACTTAAAATTTAGTAAGCGTTATTATATTTCACAAATAATTAAATACATCTAGTTTTTTTTTTTATAAAAACTTTCATGTTACTATAGTAAATTTTGTGTTGAAAACAGTAAAATGATAAATAAATTTGTATTAGAAACAGGAATATACTTAATAGTTAGAATTAAAAAAAAAGACTAAATGGATTTTAATTTTTATACCAAATACATTTAAAAAGTATTAATTTATATAAAAAATAAAGTTATTTATATTTGGATGAATGTAATAAAAAAAAGCAAGACTATATATATCACTACAAGAAAATCATGAAATAGAAACTAATTTTAGAGACAAAAAATAATTAATTGTTATAGTGACTAAATTAGATACCATTTTAGAGATTAATTTTTTTATATTTCTAAATTAGTTTCTATGATTGTTAAATGATTTGTATATTGGTATCTAATTAGCTACTAAGGTTTTTGCTATCAAATAATTATTAGCTAAAACCTTGTTAAAAATTATTTAACAATAATATAAACTAATTTAGAAACCAAACATTTTTTAATCTCTAAAATGGTTTCTAATTTAGTCACTATAATAGCTAATTATTATTTTTTTCTAAAATTGGTTTCTATTTCATGATTTTCTTGTAGTGTTTATATACTCAAACCCAATCAATCTTTGATGTTGAATAATTTTTAACATGAACTATGACCAAAAATCAAGTTAATTAGCTGGCACTTTATGTAATTTTGGAATTTTCTATATAATAAATTTTGGGAATCACTCCAAAACTTAGTTATGACAATAGTTCTTCCTCCTTTTCTTTTCATTGTAACATTCTAATATATATATATATATATATATATATATATATATATATATATATATATATATAAAAGAGAGAGAGAGAGAGAAAATGCATATATAGATCTCTTTTATGTATTTTAGTTGTTATTTGATCACATAAAAAAATAAAAAATATATAAAAGAGATATATATATACATATTTTCTCTCTCTCTCTCATATATTTATATATATATATATTTATATATATATATATATATATATATATATATATTAGAATGTTACAATGAAAAGAAAAGG
>Ga0123342_1002137_pt1 | contig 33141 bp, 19 predicted proteins | sample Turbeawhitnodule_FD_89960 | JGI IMG/M metagenome (GOLD analysis project Ga0123342, IMG submission 89960) | Root nodule microbial communities of legume samples collected from Mexico - Turtle bean Mexico white nodule | ecosystem: Host-associated > Plants > Roots > Nodule | place: Mexico: Nepantla... | reverse complement strand
CGCCCGACCGAAGGAGACACCAAGAAGGAACGACCGACCGAAGGAGAAGAAGATCAACACGTCAGCAATCTCATTACGTCAACCGACCGTGCCTGGGCCCCGTCTCTCCACTCAGGTACAGTTTTATTTTACTTTTAGACAGTAACCCACGTGAAGGAGAAGCTGCTAACAGCACATCATAAAAACAGTACCCAAGTTGTTGGGGCATTTTAAACAGCATGCCCAGTTTTAGATTTGTCGGCTATTCTTATTTTTTTTAAGTACTTATAATAAGTTTTTATAATTTAATATTAAGTTATAATAATGAAGAGATTTAAAGCCGTTTACAGGTGCATCGCAGAACGCTTACATATGCATATAAATGTAAATATCAAACTAAAAATATTAATGCCATCTACATAATTTATTTTACGTAAAAATATATTACTAGTATATTTTTAGTAATGATTATAATCAATAAAACAAAAAAATTTAGTTAATATTACTTTTCTCAAAATTTTCTGTTAAATATTATGTGTTTCAAAATTTTCGTAAAATACTATATGTTTTAAGACTTTCATAAAGTAGCATGAGTTTCAAAATGATCGTAAAATACCTTTCAAAACCTCCATAAAATATTATAGGTTTCAGAACTTCCGTAAAATATCATGGATTTCAAAATCTCATAAAATCTCATGGATTTTATGGTCTCCGTAAAATGTCATGGGTTTTAGAACCTCCACAAAATACCATGAGTTTTAGAAATCTCCACTATTCTATAGATGTTTTAAAATAAACATTTGAGAATTAATTAAGTTAAAAAAATCTCGTGTTATTTCTTTTGTGCGTGTACGTGTGCGTGCGTGTATGCGCGTGTGTGCGCGTGTGTGTCGTGCATGTGTGTGTGAGTGCGAGTGTGTGTGAGCGTACCTGCGTGCGTGCGTGTGAGCATACATGCGTGTGTGTTATATGCATAAAATGTTTGTTTCTTCCATCTTACAAGAGGATCATGCGAAAACTTGTCGACTTCAAAAATGTCACGAAGAATGTACTAAAGCTACTCCACACCAACATCCATTCTAAAAAGACTGAATATCTATCATGTAGGGTCCTACTTTTCATTTCAATTTGGATAAAAGGTATTTGACTTAGACTTATAAATCACTATGTTATTAATACGTGTCTTGCACGGGAAAATTTTTATCTATGAAATGGAAAAGATTGTATTTATGAAATATTATTAATATATTAATAAATAATTGTAATTTATGTAGGTATATATTTTAATTTTTTTTAATAAAAATGCATAAAGATGTCTTATATCTCTTATATAAATAATTTAATACAACCTTAAATTAAAATATTTTAATAATAATAATTCTATCATGTACTATCCTACTTTTCATTTCAATTTGGATAAAAAGTATTTGATTTAGGCTTATAAATCATACAATATATCATAATGTTTGAAGAAAAAATATATAATTAATGTTATATAAATACCATTTAATACATTTTTTCGCCTAACATGGACAAACACAAGTTAAAGAAGAAGAAATTTAATAAAACACATCACCACTAAAGAATATTCTTAATAACTTTTTCTTCTAATCCTTTGTAAATAAAAAATATCCTTGAGAAAAAATCTTGACGATAATAACTAGAGAAAAAAGGTTGATGAAAATAACTAAACTAACATTAACATTGTTATTGAAATCTTTAAGCAATTCCTGAGCTTTATTCTTGAAAACTCTAAACACTATTTATATTTATTAACTAATCTAAAAATTTGAATTTTATTTGTTTAATTAGAAGTGATTACATCCAGAACAATACTCAAGATATTTAATCATAAATAATAAATAATTAAGGTTCAAAAAATACTTATTTATTTAACTAAAAATGATTAAAATTCAAATAATATTTAATTATAACTTTATAATAATAGTTTACATAGTAAAACTTCATAAGTAAATCAAGAATTACATAATATCTATTAAATAGACAGATCAGTATAAAAATATTTAAAATAAATCCTTCTCTTCCTTTGATTTGTTTTAATTGAATGTAAATGAACTGTTTCCAATAAAAGAATGAGTTTTTATTTTATTTTATATAGTATAAAAACCTTTTAATTTTAAAAGTTAAAATAAAATCAACAGACTTATATAGTTTGTATTTGACCTTAATTTTGGAATTAAGAATTACTTTCTTTTTACTCCTTTAATTAACTGATGAAATAAAAATATATGATAGAAACATTCTTTTCTTGTGTGCATTGGAGGAGGCGGTGAAGTGAAAGAGTATGCGCGCACCTGCAAAATGCAAATTCCTCTCTCATCTCATTTATTGGCGACACGTATTAGAGAGTGCGCCACGTGTCACCTCCACAACCACATACCCCTATTCTCCGGTAGCAACTTCCAGAACACCCTACCATAAATTCTCCACTTTTCAATTTTCAAAACCACCCTCTCTCTTTATACACATAAATAAACATATATAATAACTATAAATACACCAAAAACCGTTCACTACTCATCTTCTTCCACTTGTTCCATTCCCTCTGAGTTTATAATTTCATCGCCAACATGAACGGTGGAGAGAAAGACACCAACGGCCGTTGTTCCACCCCCGACCGCTGGGACTGCCGTATACCGGCGGCGTTGGCGCCCCCGCCGCCCCCAAAGAAGAAGCCTTTTTCTTTTGGGATGAAAAGGGAGGCGCCCAAGAATGGGTACTTCCACCCGCCTGATCTCGACCAGCTCTTCTCTCTCGTGCTTCCAACAACTGCTTTTAACTGACACTCTTCTCTAGTTATCTTCCAAACCCCACTGTTTTTCTGGGTTTGTGTTTTGTGTTGTGCAGAAGCTAAGGTTATTATATATGACTGGTGTAAATATATAATACTTTTCCTTCTGTCTGTTACTATGTTTGAGTTTGTACAAAACATGCACAGTTAATTCTTGCCGTTAACACCACTTCCCCGTGATCATGTCCATAGCTAAAAGTGCTGAAAGTTTCCTCACTTTATACAACCTTAAACGGGCTAGTTACTTTCCTTTTCTCTCTCCCTCTCTCTTTTAAAAGAGATCATTTTTTCCTCATAAATTCATGGAAGTTAGAAAAGTTGATAAAATTTTGGATTTTAATCAAATGGGTAACTAATTATACTATATATATCCATAAAAGTTGTATCTAGTTATATTACGGATGAGTTTATCATTTAATCTGATTTCTTTTATTTCATTTTCATCCTATCCTTTTGTTTTTCTATTTCATTACCTAGGTTCTTTTCTTTTTCTTCAATCTGCTTGGAGCATGTATTTAGAGAAGGAAAAGTTTTATTTGACACTTTACAATTTCTTTTCATAATAAAATATTTTATTACAATAATATAAATAATATAAATAAAATGTATAAATTGAATGTAAGAGAGAAAAAACGGGAGTGGGTAATCTCTCATTACTCAAGAAATGAAGTTGAAGAATTTAAACTACGAAAAGAAACTATGCGTGTTGAACATTGATTTTCTGGGCCAAGATTACATTACAAACTGGTGCGTGGGCCGTGCTAGCATGAGCCCAATGGAGTTGAAGTTTGTTGGATACGATAGTGGCAAAATGAATCACATGATTGATGTTTCTTAATTGTATAATTTCATATATATTAAATTTTTAATGATAACAAATAGTGTTTTTTATTTTTTATAAATTTATATTTGTTACTATTATTATTATTATTAGGTTTTCAAACTTTATTTCTTAAAAATTGACTTTGATATCATGTTCCTAAATGTTTTTATATTTAAAACTTTTATGTATAAGTCCCAGGTGAGTGAGGATTGTATTCTAACTTGATTTTTTTAGTCAATGTTATAGAATATTGCAAAGTGAAGACTGTATTCTTTGTTTTAATTTATATATTATAATTTTATTTTATTCAAATGTTTAAAAAGTATCTTAAAATTAAATTGTATTCTATTTATATATTTATATTTTATAATTTTATTTTATTTTTAATTGTCAGATCTTTATTTCTCAAAATTAGTTGGTGCCTAATCCACCTTTTTTCCCCGAATTTGAATTTGAAGGTTGAATTTATTTTTTAATACCGATGAAAATAAATAAATAGGAGAATTCAATAATGAAATATCCAATGTATATTTTATTAAAAGAAACTATACATAATAACAATAATAAAAATAAAATAAAATAATTAATGGATTATATAATATTTTTAATATCTAATTTATTTAGTTTTAATATTTCTTTAAGAATAAATGTTAATGATCTCTAATTTGCTGATAAAATGATTAAAAACACTATCAGGAGAAACTTATGTAAATAGTAATGCTCGATATTGATATGAATAAAACTGTGAAAAGTTAATTTTGAACAAACTTAAACTTAAGAATAAAATGATAATTCAATATTTATATATTTTGATTGGAGTTACAAGGAAGATATACGATAAATTTATTATTTTAGAAAAACATAGCTGTGTCAATTAAGATTTTAAATTGCTGTTTGAATAATCGTTATAGTACACAATATTCTTAGTCAGCTTAAATTTAAAAATAGTATATTGTTTCACAAACTTTTTAAAAAAATTAAAAAATCATAAAATAAAAACGAGTGATTGATAACCTAATGTTTAAATAATTATTTCAGTCTGCATATATATATTGAAAGATATTTGTTATTGGTAAGAAAAAAGATCTTGATTTGGAGTGAATTTCAAGTAACATAAAATGTAGTTAAATATTAATATGATATTTCTATAGTAGTTATCAACCTTGTTGAATTTTCTCCTATGTTGATATTTTATAATTTTTTTTTATGTATCTTAATTCAATTTTAACTTGTTATTTATCATTGTTTTAATGGTTCGTAATGTCTTTCCAATTACATTTTTTAAAAATAACTTTTCTTTTTTATCGAGAATATGTTTTAGAAAGATTGCCGTGGTAATCTTATGGAAGATTGTATGTGTTATTTTTTTTCAATTTTTTCATAAAATAATTGTAATTTTATTTTATTTAATACTAGTATAAATATTGGTTTTTTTATACCAATTCTGATAAGAATGTTTGTGTTTAATATTCTAGATTTGGATATGGTTATGTGTGTTTTTGATTTTATTACATAATTTTTTTAATTCTAATTCTTAAATTTGTCTTTTTTTTTAATTTAAAAAATTATTTTCACTTCACTAATAAGGTGTTTCAATTATTATTTGATATATTGTATATAATAAGTCTACTTATGATGACAAACATTTTTTTCTAATCTTGTTGGATGATTGTAGTTGATTTTCCTTATATTTTTGCTCACACATAAATATGGAGTTGATAATGTTATATTTTTTTTTCCAAATGATTAAAACTCAGTTTGGAACCAAATTTAGTATTTCATGTTTGATAATGCAAAAAAAAATTGTTCTTAATGATTCTCTAACAGAACAAAGCATCCTACAACAATTTTTCTGTGTGGAGAGACTTGAACAAAACTCAATAGTTTAAAGAAAACTTCAACATCTATTAAATGTGGCTCATGCTTTATTTATTCAATTAGAGTTGCCATTTCAATTTTAAGGAGTGTATTTTCATGATTGCCTTTCTAATTAATAAGATTCCTTCTTCAATACTACAATATAAATCACCTTACCAGGTTTTATATGAATCTAAACTTGATTATCAATCATTAAATGCTTTTGGATGTTTAACTTATGTAATAACTTTATCATCCTCTAGAAACAAATTTATTCCTTATGTCATTCCATCCATTTTTGTTAGTCTAAAGGCTACAAGGGGTACAAATTATACAACCTATAGACCAAACAAAGTGCGACGATGGTAGGAGCGATAACAAGTGTGAAGGGCAATGGCAAGGGTGGTAACAAGTGCATTAGGAGGTAGCAAGGGTGTTGGTAGAGGTTGTATCAAGTGTTACCACACGGGACATGAGTGAAGGCAACACAAATAGTGACAAAGCAAGGGCATGATAATTGGTGGGCAATGACGACAGTGAGCTTTGAAGTTCTAGTAGCATGAGTGAAAAAAGAATGAAAACTGAGAAAAAAATGACTAGCGCACACAAATTTCACTAATTTTTGGTAGAAATAAGGGGAACAACAATGATTCTATAAAAAAATCATCTTTATTTCTATTTTTTTTTTACTTTTAACAACATTCTTATATGAAACCGTCATCATTCTCATGACTTTTAATATGGTTGTAGGTTAAACCATGATCATCTTTTAATTATTTGTCTTTTAATGATGATTTTAGGTTGAACCGTCATTGTCTCTCAATTATTTGACTTTTAACGATGATTTTAAATCAACTATCATTAAAAAGTTGTATTTATTTACAAAGATACTGCCATATCTTGTCTTACAACGATGACTTTAAAACTTTTGTTAAATGGGTCGTGGAATCCAAATTTTATACTAGTATAATAACACTTGGTCTTTAGTCCCTTTATGAAAAGGCAAACAATGGATACGATGTAAATGAATTTTTAAATTTTAATACAATATTGATGATTGACTTGACATATACAAAGTTTGGATAGCAAGCAAAAGTTACACACGATAAATTGAGATTTATTTCTCATACACTTTCTGACTAATGACTAAAATTACTTTTGTGAGACTCGTATTCACTATTGCTTTGAAAAATTGGAACCTACAACAATTAGATATCAACAATGAATTGTTAAATGGTGATTATGAATTGTTAAATGGTGATTTAGTTGAGGAAGTAGACATGGATATTCCTCATGGTTATAAGACAAAAACAAAAAGATTGGTTTGCAAGTTGAATATATATATATGGATTGCAACATGACTTTACATAATCTAAAAATGAATACTCTCTATTCACTCATGGTTTTGATTCTTCATTGGTCATTTTGTTGCTCTATATGATGAGATAATTCTAGCAGACTCTGATCTTTTTATGTTATAACACCACACAATTGATAATGAGCTTCTTATTCAAACTAAAGATCTTTGGTCTCTTCAAATATTTATTAGGCTTGGAAATTGCTAGATGTAGCAAAGGTATTTTCTCAAGTAAGAGAAAATATTTATATTTACTTTATGATATTTGTTTCTTAGGTAAAAAATACTACCTATGAATCACAATTTAAAACACTATATGTATATAGAAGATTAATTGGAAGACTTATGTACTTGACTATTTTTAGGTTAAACATTATCTTTGAAGTTTACAAGTTATGGCAGTACATGAAGAATCCATTAACCGTACATTTAACTGCAATTCATACATTGCTACAATACTTGAAATCTACTCCAGGTCAATGTCTCTCTTTCTTGGCCAACAAAAAATGTCATCTTTCAACATATCATGTTAGAAATCCAAGTATGAGTCTAAGTCTCAAATTGAGTAGAAATGAGAAAGTTGAGCATCATATAAGAAAAAAGACTCATAAACACATTACTTTAAGGTTTTGAGTTGGAGGTGTGTGTCTATCCCTTATGAGAGTTTGACCCAGGTATTATTGTTGTGGGATCTCCCCGGTAATCCCCCTCCAAAGGTCCAATAGTAATATCAGAACTAATTGTTTGTCATAATAATTGGCTTAGCGTGGGTGAAAGATCCTAGAAGTGTGAGAATTCCTTGTAAGACAAAGGTTTAAGCAAGACATCCCATTAATGATAAACGAAAATACAATATAAGAATCACTAGTAAAATACTCATGGTTAAAAGTAATTCTATTCAAGAGGATGTACCAATATAGAAGAGACTTACTCACCAGAGATATTATTCCAAATTCAAATATACTTACTATTATATAAACTTTTTTTTATATAAATATAAGTATCTTAATTTAATAAATTAATGATCTTGCTTTGGTTGGGATGATAGTTCTTTACATTGTTCTTATCTTTATTAAGAGCATAAATCGATTCCTGGTGATGAATTTTATTCTCTTAATAAAATATTAGACGTGAGTGGTCAATGGCCAAAAGAACAAAAGCCATGTTGCATGCTGCTACTTTATGATGCTACTTGGCTGCTACTTTATGACGTGTCTTAGGCTTTACATGTCATCAGGCATGTTGTGCCCTTAGTTTAGATGATGCTCATAATTTGGGCCATGGATAGATTTTTTTTTTAAGGAAGAAATTATTTTTTAACGATAAAGTGATTTTTTCATGATTCTTTATACTGAATGTTGTTAAAATTGAAATAAGAAATAATTTATATTTTAGTTTATTAAAATTTAAAATATGATAGAAAACATGATAAAGTAATTATGTTTTACTATATTATATTTTGAAACTGATAGAACAAAGTGATCTAATAAAAAAATCATATTTTAGTATATTATATTTTAAAATACAATAAAAGAAGATATTGATAGAGATGCTAGTCTAATATACACCGGTCTAGGTAAGCCTCCGACTTAAGTATAGGAGGAGTTGAAATATGTTCATGATTTTATAAAATATAAATTATAAGAAAATCCGTATTTAATAGGAAAATATCCTCTATACTCATTAAACATGTTGTTAAATGAATTTGAAATTATTTTTCAATAGATTTTCGATGAAAAGGACAATGTTTACTTCAAAAAGAGTCTCTGATATTTAAATTACTAGGAGCACAAAATGTTGTTAAGATGAAGTTTCACCCATTTTCAATATACGTCTTAGGATTATTTCACTTATATAAATTCACTCGAAATATACCAATTTTAATTTTTGAAATAGAAATATACCAATTTTAATTTTAAATTCACACAAAATGTATCATATATAACTACTTACATTTTTGTGTACATACCCATATTAAAAAGAAAGTAAAGAAATTGTAAAGACAACTATTTTTAGAAGAATATTATTCAAGATTTCATTAACTTATTATTTTTAGCGATTGTTTTTGTAGTTTAAGCAGAAGAAAAACTTTGCTGAGTTCTATTAAATAAAAGGATTGAAAACATGAATGCAAAGGTCAAGTTATTATCATCCGGCAAAACCTTTCTTGACATGACTCACTACACAGCACAAGCTACTTCATATGTGCTAATTTTTATTTTTATTTTATGTCGAATAAAGATTAAGATATTTTATAGTATTTAAGTAACCGAAAACCTTTTCTTATAATCTGTTTTGAAGAGAGATTTATAGTTTATACTAAATGTTTCCTTTTGTTACAGATTCTTTTCAAGTTCTTCTGCTTCCCAATTGAGTCAATACACATGTGTATTAATGTATATGTATATATGTTCTTAGACTAATCTTTATTAAGCCTTTTTCAATCAACTTTCGGTGCCACTTAAAAAGCCTTGTCACCCGGGGCAAACAAGTCTAGGATTTCAACATTCATGGCCGCCATATTAATAAGCTTATTTTTGTTATCAAATTGTTTATTATCCCTCCTATATATCTTCTCCTTGTTGGGTTCACTACTTCTTGTAACATATATATACTTCTTGGGTCTCTCAGGGTGACTTTTACTGATATCTTCAAACTTTTGGAGAAAAAGGTGGAGAGCATAGTCAATATCTGCGAGTGCAGCAACATCAAGATTCACACCTCCAAAGGACTTCATAAGTGCACATGTTTATACATATATACCTATGCTGTGTTGGCTAGCTCTCTATGGAAGTTCCAACAAAGAAGTGATGAGAATCTTGATGATGCTGCACCGGCAAATACATGGCTAGAATTTCAGATCAAAGGAGGCATGCAGTGAGGAAATTATTAATCCAGGTGAAAGAAACTTTTATATAAGTTCTATTGTATATGTTATTCATGTTTCTCCTTTCATTCTGCATGCTTTTGTTGGTGTTTTTCTTGTAAAATAAGACAGGATTCTTCCAACTTTTATAAAGACATGAGTGTGGTTATGTTATCTCTCTTTATATGTGTATACTGTTTTCCTTTAGTCTGAAAAAGTTGGTGTGTTTTTCTCTAGAAAATGGGTGGTATTTGACATTAGTATAGTACATTCAGTTGCAGTATTTGTGCTCCTTGGCTTCTGCGTAACTTGCTTTTGGCATGTTCTTCTTAAGACATGAATTAAGTTACTCTATGTATTTAAAGAATGAGATAATTTAACAGGGGACCATTGTTAAAAGTGAATTCACAATATGACGACGATTGAGAGATGATCGTTTTGGTCCTCTCTTCTTCTTTACTTGAGCAACTGAAGAGCGTCCACAAACTCTGCCACTGCCCCTCGCGTCTGTCTCGCTCGTCGCTGCTATCGTCTAAGTGTAGTTCCGTCCGGCGTGCCGCATCTCTTGGTCCAGCGCACGGACTCATCAACGTCTCGGAACACAGCATTTTCTTTACACGTATTCCACACTTCCTTTCTTCACATGATCAGAGTGGAAACGAACGTCAATGTATTTGCTTCTTTCATGGTTCACTGAGTTCTTTCTCTTGATGACTCAAAATGAATTCAACATTAACAATGGGTCGAATATTGGACTAAGCAACATCTCAAATATCTGGTCGCCTTCGTTAACCGTGATAGTGATATTTGACCTATCACATTTGTCATTGGCTCTTGATACCAAATTGTAAAAAGAACCAAATGCTAAAGTTAACACGTAGACTCTGTTTTCTCTAAAGAATCACTCTCCCGTTTCTCTATTGTATTTCTTTTCTGTGATGCATCTTACAACTGAGAGAACATTCTATTTATAGGCATTAGCAAACTCTACTAGTACAAAATATGAATTCTACGACTTTATAAAGATGGTTCGTAAAGAACAGTTGTTATAAAATTTCAGTGTTTTTAACGACGGTTCACGCCTGAACCTTCATTACACTCCCTTCACCAAAATTCCATCATTTACTATCATTTATTTTTTATTTTTTAGTATTATTTAGGTATTTTTTAGGTATTTTGAGGTTTTAATTCTCATACTTACACTTACTAATTTTTTTTGAAATTTTCCATGATGTTTTCTAGTATAAATTAGAGATTTTTATGAAATAACTATGATTACATTGCATTTACAAATTTATTACTCATTCATTACATTATATAATGTTATGTGTGTTCTAACATGAAATCTTTTTATTTTAGTGTTTATTCTAAATATAACATGTTCAGTGGGGGAAGAAGTGCAAGTGCAAATGCAAAGAAACTCATTTGGATGTACCTTAAGGTAACCATGTATAGCACTTTAGAATGACATAAAAAATTCATATATTTATAGAACTTTTTGTAGACTTTCATATTTAAATTATAATATTACATGTATTATTGTTTTGAAAATTTAATATTTTATGTAGGATTGGAGTAAATGTATAATAATACATTTTTTTTAAAAAAAATACACTTATAAAGACAGTTCCAGTGGGAAACCTTCATCATAAGTGTATTTTTTTTTTAAAAAAATTATTGTTATTTGGCAGAACAACGATGATTCTAGAACCGTCGTTAATGGTTTTATAACAACAATTCTACAATCATTGTTATAAATAACTGATTTATAACAACACTCACAATAACGACGGTTTGAGAATAATTTTTATATGTCCTAACCGTTGTTAATGAGTTTTTTTTTAAAATAATAAAATCTCAATAAGGCCTTAAAATCCCACTAACAATATAATAAAACCCTACTCACAACTCATTAAGAATCATACAACAAGCACACTAGCATTACATGTCTAACTTAAACCTTTCAAGATATTTTTTTCAATTAACTTTTCCTAAAAGTTCACTTTAAATTATTGGATTATGCAAGAAGCTTAATTATTATTATTATTTTCTCATCCTATTTATAAGTGTCTATTGATTTATCCAAATAGGATCTTAATATAATACTTTTCCCTTGGACTTGACAAGCTAATATGAGGTGTCTAGTTTTTATGTTTGGAGATTCAGTAGCCAAAGCAAACTAACATATGCATAAAAATTAATTTACTTCACATTCGAGATGCTAAGTGAATGGTATACTCATAGTTAACTAGGAATATGTGGAAAGGTGTGTATGAAGGTAACGAGTGGTGTGAAGATCCTAGTATGGTAAAAGAGTAGGTACTAAAGTTCTATAAGGATAGGTTTCTAGTATCGCAAGGTCTGAAAATCAGACTAGATAATGTGCCTTTTTCATAGTCAGACACATGTTTTAATGGTTTTTTTTAGTAGACGTATAGAAAAAATGAATGGAATATTGAGTAGCACATAACTTTTCCTTTGGGGTTAGAGAAATTCAAAAAAAGTTATGTAGTTGTGATAATAAGTAAAAAAAAGTTGCAAAGAAGATGGTATATGTGGAAAAGACCTCAAACAAAAGACACATGCAAGAGCCCGACTTGGCAATAAATAGAACCCAGACTGGTCAATTGTTTCTTTGTAGTAACTATGATATGATAAGGACTGTCTGTCATAAAGTTGAAACTTTAGTAGAGAAATTTGCTTTCAATCCAAGAGTAGTTCAAGCCCTTTAGGATATAGTTAAAGTAGTTTTTGGAAGATAGATATATGGAACATCAAATTATGGATTTTTGTTTTTATCTGATGTATTTTGTCTAGCAGAACACTTGAAAATCAAGCTCAGATGCATGTCAGAAGAGACTGGTTAGTCATCTTCAGAGGTCTAACGATTTCAGAGTTTAGCAATCTATGGAGGAAGGCACTGATTGCAGTTTCAAACACACTGATGCTCAAATCAGTGTGCTTGCCTCTTTAGAAAATGTACAACACTTACATAGTGTGTTTAGTTTTCTGGTTGGAATAATGAGAATGGATTTTGATTCCATATGTTGTTTGAGAAAAATAGAGATGCTTGATTGTTATTGTGTAAAGTTAGATAATCTAGTGATCAATGAATCAGGGACCACTCATATTTCAGGAGGTGGGATTGTGCTAAATCGGGTAACTAAATCTGCTAGAAATTAAAGGTAAAGAATGTAAACAGGTAAGAATTTTATAACCCTAATTCTATTCTACACATTTACATGGCAGTATATATTATATATTATTGACTTGAATGTTTGAAGAACTTGGCAGCTACCTCTATCATTAAAAGAAGAAGAAAGAAAGTGGAGGAGGAGCCCACTGCTTCAGGTACTTCAATCCTTACATATACATAAAACAAAACATCTAATTCTCCACTTTAATCAAAATTAACTTTATAAACACCAGCCTAAACACGCAGTTAATTAGAAATGAACCTTTATAACAATCTGGCAACTATTATGTCCACCCTAAACTAAACCAAGAGGTAAGCTTAAAGAAGACTATATAATTATGTCCACCAAAAGTGATGTGTTAGTATACTCTGTCAGATAATTGCATTATTGTCTAATTCTAAGTGATAAATTACGATGAACCTTAACGCTGCATGTTATCTTAGTTAGTCTCGGGACACATGGCCACAAATAAATACAAAAACAAGAAAGAAAGAAAGAACAAAATAGTATAGTACACGTCACTTTGGCCGTGATGATTTGAGTGCCAAATTGAAATTCACAAGATTAACACCTTGACCCACAATGCTTGAGTAGGCACTGTTGTTACAGACAGAGTGATAGGGTACATATACATATATATATATATATATATGTATATGTGTGTATATATATATATATATATATGTATATGTATATGAATATGTGTGGTAGCACCTCCCCCACCTGACCATCCCTTGTGCAGCTCACATGTCTGCATGTGGGACTCTCCATTCCTCATATTCTCCCCGGCCGACATGGCCAGCAAAACCATTGTGAAAACCAAAAACACCTCAATCAGAAATTTGAACATTTTGGCATTAAAAATTGAGGAATTCATGTTTCTAGAGCCATACCATTATCTCAGCTTAATATTGCGTGGTTTGTTGTTTTCCACTTTTGCTGCATTTTCAGTCTTCAGGTTCACATATGTATATACTTCACACCTAGCTAGCTAACATTCCTATAGAACGTACATAAAAAAATTTTTACTCCTACATGTCCACTAAGAATTTAGTTTCCTTAAAATGTCACTGTTTCATTCTTTTTAAGAACATTCTTATTATCAATTAATTCTTCTCCACGTCATATATATATATATGGTTGGATGGTTTTTAGTTCTTGAAAAGTTGTGTACAATGATGATTGAGTAATATATTTGAAAGAAGAAAAAGTTGTTTATTTTTATTAAAAGAAATTAGTGTGTATATATATATATATGTGTGTATTTTACACCAACCACAGCACCCCACGTGACATAATGTTTGACCATCCACATCATCATTTGACCAAGACTAATTAGTAATTACAACAACTTGATTCGGTGGTGTATCTTATGTTTTAATAATGAATTTGAGTTTATATGAAAATTTTAGAAGAAGAAGAACAATGAATTTTTGTGGTGTACACAGAGGGACAGGGTGCTGAGAAAACAACATGACAGGCTCCAATTTTATGCGTACGTGCCATAGAAAAGAGGCAAAATACTTGGTTCACATTCTCTCTAAATAGACCTACATATGCCCAACCTAAAAAATATGCTCCATCTACTTTTTACACTAATTTTGCTTACCAATGATAATCATACTTACATGCATGTGATTGCAAAGTTTTTTGACCAGTCAAATAATCTTCAAAAAAGCTTGCTTCCAAATCATTAGATTCCTTCTTCATGGCCATTTCACATCCTTCTTTTTTCAAATTTTATCTTCTTTTTCTTTCTTTCTTAAACTAATTAACAAAATCATATAGTTTAACTGCATTGTGTAAACTGCAGTACTAAGAGCGGCGAGATCTAATAAAGTATTAATACAAAATGAATTCCCTCACATGATAAGTTAAGCATGAAGATTTTAAATTCAGACAAAACTTCAGCATCCAAAAATTTAAAATCCGAAAATATTTTTTCACTATTCTAACTACTGCTCTAGCTACGTACGTTGTTGCAACACCATGTGCCTGTGAATTCAGCCCTGTAATGAATGAATAAATAAATAAATAAATAACTTGATGATGAAAACAATAATATGGGTCACAATTCTGGAAAGACCCACTTGCAGGTTTTCTAGACGATACATTTTTTCTCTGAATAAGCAATAGACAAAAATAGGAAACCATATATTGGTGTGTTATTTGGATGATCATAAGATTGACCATATCAGCAACTTGTGAATTAATTATCCCCTCTCCTTTCCCACATAAAAAAGGTTATGAGATTTTAATTTTTTATAGCTAAATTCAAAACTAATTTGAGTGGTGACAATTGACAAACAACAGTCACGTTCATACTATTAAGATGTGGATGATGGACACTAGTCTCGTAATATACTCTTCAAGCCTTATAATTTAAACACATTTTTGTACTACCAAGGAGATGCAGAGTACTGTCATCCATGTGCACATTTTTCTGCTGAAGGAAAAGCATCTTTAACTGCAAATTAGGCACACTCTAAAAATCAACAAACTTAGAAGCCATCATACAAATCAAAACTTAGGATGCTCGCAACTGTTTCTTTGAACAAATCAATAACAGTGGAAAATATCAGAGAAACTGAATAAAAATCAGTGAAAAAAAAAAACACCACAGTGGTGGAGTATAACAGGCACAAGAGGCACAACCCCTCCACATGAGAACCAGCTAACATTTTGTTTGTCTACAGGGGAGGATTTTAATAAATGACTGCCCATTTTGGAACCGTACAAGATGTGTGTCTCCAAAGAGAATCATAGCATATCCGAGGCGATTTCCATGGACAGGGTTTCATGAATTAGCCCCACCACAGTGAAAAATGTGGCACAAAGTGTAAAATAAAATAAAATGTTCTTGTGCTTGTGCTTGTGCTTCTATTATTTATCTACATGTAAATTTACATGTATGAGGAGTAGTAAGTGGATATGTATGGTATAAGGCTATATAAACAAAGTGCTGCTGACCATAACCTACTAGCAAACACTGATGATCTCTTTCAACCCTTGCATATATACACAACCTATACCTACACACTCCCACACTGAGTTTCTTCTCTCTTATCACAATCTCATTTCCTCTTCTTCTTACACACAAAGGATAAGGCTCATAGTGGTGAACATCACAATCACAATCACATTCACATTCACAGTTCCTCTGCTTGTGATGGATGGAAAGAGAAAGACATCAAAGAAGGACACAGGTTCAAGCAGCCAAGGGTCTTCTTCCACAAGGTCATTATTCTCAAGGAGTAGCTCTACTTCAAACTCACCTCTCCTTAGAAGCTTGTCCCAGAAGAATTCTTCATCTTCTTCCAAATGCAACAACAATCTTCCTAGGAGCTTCTCACAGAAGAACCCTTCCATCGGTCGAAAATGCACCAATATAGCTAAGGAACAGAAGGCACGGTTTTACATAATGAGAAGGTGTGTGGCCATGCTAGTTTGCTGGCACAAGCACGGGGATTCATGAAGGAAAACCACACAGCAAAAGTGCACAGATCTTGTACTCAGTTCTCATGGTTCCAACCTGCACAATTTTTTTATTTCTGATCCACGAGATCCTTTTTTGGCCCTTTTGAATACTATAGATTCGATTGTAATTACAAGTTAACTGAGGTGAGTTTATAAGATTTACACATTGCTGGAAATATGTACATCAACTGCACTCCAGATTAATGTTTCCCTCCTTAGTTTGATTTTGCTTCTCCTACATTATCTACAATGAACTGCTACTTAAAACTTTCATCTCTTCAATCATGTCTTGTGTCTCAAATTCTCTCTCTTGTTCTTGTTCTGAAGGAAAGGATTTTGATTTTACATTACACAGTGCATATTATTCTCTCTGACTGCTTCAAATAGCTAGTATTTGGATCTGCATTAAAAAAGCAAGTTCCATTAAATTCCTTCTCCTTTTCCCCTTAGTTTGTTTGTTCTTTCTTTATTCCTTTGTTTTTGAATTTGATGGCAGTATGATTGTAAAGCTGGAATCTCTCTTTTCCAATCTGTCTCCACTCATCTTAGTTCATTTTTCAATTTTTTTCATCCATCAAACACTATAATGTCAGTTCCAAGATTTAACCTTTCACCACTTTCTCAAACAACCTTCTCATTAAAATATTAGTTAATATTTCTAAGAAACTACAAAAGGTGTATGACTGTAATTTCTTAAGTAAATACAAAGTTTTATAACTTTTATCACTTCGCCAATATTTATGCACAATTTTATTGAGTTAGAGAATCTTATTTCTAGTGAATTCAAATTTTTATACATGATATTTGTTTAATTGATAAAATATATTTTCAAATAATCGTGCCTTGTATTGTTAGTTAATTTTTAACATTTACTATGCCAAACACCAAACGTATTATTAACAAATTGAATGAATAGTGTAAACTGTATAGATAAAAAATAGTAGAATATTAAAAATAATCCAAAACAATATACTCATTAAAATAAATTTTTTAATTACACTTTATTATGTTTTCTCAAAACGATAAATAAAATAGATCTATGTATTTAACAGTTCCGAACAGAGACTAACTTTATTAAAATATTAAAAATGAAAACGAAAGAATTAAAATAAGTCAGAAGTTCATACACTATTTTAATAGCATCTGAAAAAAATATTATGAGATACTATAATAAATTTAATGTAACAAAAATGTAAAATATCGCTAGTTAAAACAATTTCTCAACTATTTTTAAATGTTTTAAACCGCCATTAAATATCGTTCGTAATTAAGAGAGACTAAGAGCATAACCTATTAAATTAAAAGTTATTAATTTTGAAACATTTTAAAATTTGAAAATAATAATAACAACAAAATATAATGTTAACACACTGACAATTTTAGCAGCTGTTACTATAATCAAAATAGAAACTTAAAAATTATATTATATTTAAAATATTTAATTTGACAAAAATTATAATAATTTTGTTAGTATCTCTTGTATTGATAATTTAAATTATTAAAAAATATTATATTGTATTTTTATTTTAAAACTATTGTATTTTTAAGTTACGTGATTTTACATATAAGGAATATAAATAAAATAAAAATATTATTCCATATAATAAAATAATTAATTCATAATATTTTTTATAATATAATATTCTGTAGTAATATGAAACTGAATATTTATAACATTACATGATATGATTTTAATTCTCTTATTTTTTTAAATTGTTAAAAAAATATAATTTTAAAAAAATGAATCACGTATTATATTAGTAATTAAATATTTTTTTAATTATCATAAAAAATGAAGTTTTTTTGTTAAATTTGTTCATAATGTAGTAAAATGAAAAACTATTATAATTTAAAAAATGCAAGTAAAAATTATTAACATAATTTTTTGTGTTATAATAATCTTATATTATATGCATTCTTGTATATCATCCACTGTACTTGAATTTTGATGTTGACATGAGTCTTTATCTCCCTGTCACTTTGTTTGATGTTATAACCTGTGACTTGTTTGGATTCTATGTTATTCCATTTTAACCTAATTTGAAAGCTGCAGGTTTCTGGAAAAATATGCATTCCATTATAAGTTTCTAAGTTTGTTTGTCTCTAAATATCAAACTTTTCATACATATTTTCTCTTTATTCCCCCAATTCAAACTGTTTCACCTACACCATGATACCATTTTTTGGATTGGTTCATTAATTATGTTTGTAATTAACATGAGATGTATGAATATAGTTAGAAAAAATAAATACAACAAGTAGCAGCCAAAAGAAAGGACAGAATCAAACAAGATGCATTGCTACATTTGTATCTACAATTTTACGTGTTAAATGGGCTGGCCCAACACCAAGCCCACAAAAAATACTTGACTGTTTCTTCCTGCACCTCCATACCTTCCTCTCTCACTCCATAAGTTTTCAAATTTCCAAAAATGCTCCTTTATAATATTCTGAATTACGTAATCCGGAAGTCATTTTTCAAATTTGTAATTAGTTACCGGATTACATAATCTGGAAGCCATTTTTCAGATGCATGATTATTCTCTGAATTACATAATTCGGAAGTCTTATTTAACTTCTGGATTATGTAATCCGGAAGTCTTTTTTCAAATGAGTTTCCAAATTATATATTCTAGAAACTATTCTATGGAGGTGACACAAGAAGGACAAAAATGTATTTTTATGTTGTGTACGGAGGTGGCAGAAGAAAATATGGAGGTGCAGGAAGAAAAAGTCAAAATACTTTTATTTAATTTTGTGATATATTTGACATGGTCATGAGATAAAAATTAGAAGTCTAAAAACACTACTGTTATTAAACTTGTATTCCTTTAAGATAATAAATATTGTTAAGGTGTATTATGCAGAGCAAATAGTTGCAAACCAAATCACTTTGCAAACTTTTGTAGTTTTTGTTCCATGATTAGGATGATAACACTGATGTAGAAAATATAATTATTCGCATTATGCATAGGAACAAATTTGATTGTATATGTTAAGCTTAAAAACTTCTTTTTTTTCCTTATTAGCTATAGTCTTTTGTTTAATGATAAGAAAACAGAGTCAGATCACGAATATGATTTTTAATATTTTTTTAAACTAGTTGTAAACATTTGATTTAACACTAGATGTATTTATTCAGCTATTAGCATTATTTATGACATAATTAAATAATATTTTTTATAATTTGGATATTAATAATAGGGGGAAGTATACTTTCAGATTGACAAATTCAGTCTTTAAACTTTTAAAAAATGCGATTTAAAGTTTTTTATAAGAAAATTTAACCTTTAGTAACAATTTTGTACACTCATAAAGTTCCCAGAAGAATGAAATTCACATATATTTAAAGTTTAAGACTGATAAATTAATTTTAAAAATATCGAGATCAAAACCAAATTTTATGGAAAAATACAAAAAAAAAAAATCCGTAAAGTAACTCTAAATATTATATTACTTTCCAATTAATTCGAATTAAAAACATTAGTTTTATAAATATATTGTTAAATTTAAAATAGTTTATGATATATATTTTAATTGATAATTAATGAGTCATTTAACACTTATTATGTATTTATATTAGCATACTATATTTTTGAATTTAATTATTAATGTATTCACAAACAATAATTTTAATTTTCTAATTGGCACTGTTATTATCTATTCAAAGAAATTGAATGATATTACCACACAATACTCGAAGGTAGGGCAACCTTCCTAACTCTAGACGTATTGTCTTGAAAAAGTGGGTTTGGTAAAGTTTATTTCACTAAGGACACTCCCTTTAAGGACACTCCCTTTTATGCTATGCGACTTACTCTAACCTATTTTGCTATTTAGACTCTCAAAATGAGTACAATTTATTTACAAACATGTTTCTGTCTTTTAAGAAAACCAAAAGAAATGACATTTGGTGTTGCTCAATTCTTCTTCTAGTGAAGTCCGTCTGATCTTTGGTAGAGTCTTAACTTGATTGTTGAGATGACTGCTAATAGTGTCAATTGTCTCTTGACTCTTTAGTCTTTTTCTTTTTTACTACTTAGATTGTATCACATTGTATTAAAGTGCTGGGCCTTGTTTAGGGCTACTTCTCTGTTTTGAAGACAAAGATAAGGCAGAGGTAGCTGTTTTTGTTTTAGCCTAGAAAGTGTAACTTGAAGTGGTCACGGTAATTATTAAGTAGTTTACTGGGGAGAGGTGCTGGTGGTTTAGCACATTCCAGCTTGTGTGGCAGCGGCTGAATTGCTAGAAATTATATTCTGTTTTTGGCACAAGATGGTATGAAGATTCATGATGCACTCAAGCTGCAAAATAGCAAAATTAGTTTCTTTATTTAAACTTGTCATATAGATTCTTGTATTAAATTCTAATTATTGCTTAATCTTAGACAATTAAATTGATGAAAATTCCGAAAGACAGAATTATGCATAACATTTAAAATTTCTATCTACCTCAAACATAAATTTCATTAATTTTGCTTCAAAGTATTTGAGTAATCTTTATATTGGAAGAGAGGGCAAAGATTTATAATTACTTCCTATTTGCATATTCAACTTATTCTGAATTCTAAACCGATTCTCCTTAATAAAGATTTAGCAATTGAACCGCATATTTTTTCCAGATTATATTAAAAAAATTCTCATGATGACTTGCACTATTATGCAAAATGTGATATGCAAACTTAAATGTTTCTGATTCCCCGACCATGTGAAATCTTTTTTCCAACAATAATTCTATCAATAACAATTAAATAATTGTCATAAAAGATTCTTTTTTATCCTAGCTGAAAATATTTTTTTATCGGTAAAATAATGAATAAATAGATATTTGCTATCCAATTATTTGTATTTAATTTTAAAGGGGAGACACGTATATACATTTGTGGGAACCATAGAATATACCTTCTTTTGGCGAATTTTTTCCCTACATTGGGACATGATTTCGAAAATCGTGAAAAAAAGATTAAAGAAAAAAAAATAGACGTTAAATGAATAAGTATTCTTTGATAGATATTAAGATTGAGATAATAATAAAATCCTGGAGCAGCAGCTACCAGAAATCTGATTCCTAAAATTTAAAAATTGAAAGCAAGTATTTGTTCATTCCCAACATAGAAATAAAATCCAAACACACTGCAACTTCCAAAATGATCAACACTTTGGGAGATCAGACGGTGGAGGAGGCAACTTCTGATGAGAGAGTTTCCCGTTGTTCACAATCCAAGCCATCCTCAACCCCCAACTCAGGTGCAAATCAATGTGGCAGTGCATCAGCCACACACCTACAATTCACAGTTAGATATCACTAAATTTCAACTTCTATGATAATATACATGATTAAATAGCAATGTTTCATGTGGCATTTTGAACTGAATTCACCTGGGTTGTCAGCAAGAAACCGAATTGCAACCCAACCAGCAGAAGGCACGCCAATGGTGTTCCTCTCAACAGGGTCCACCAGATTAAAGTTTAGAGGGTCTGTCATGGGATCAAAGTTCCCAAAACCTTGACCCACCACGAACATATTGAATCCATGAAGATGCAACGGATGGCTCTCTGCTCCCAAAATGCTAGTGTCCTGCAACACAACCTGCACTATGGTGTTGTAGGGTATCACCACCACTTTGGTTCCACTCTTCACCATGGTGTTGTTCGGTGGAGTCCCCGTGTAGTTAAAGGGTCTCAGAGGAACAACTGGGAAGTCCGTGGTGTAAACACCACTATTACCCTTCCCTGAGAAATGCTGTTGAAGAATTGCCACCGAAGGGAGATTGAAAGATATGTTGTTCATGGAAGCAGCGAATTTAGTTTTCTTATTAGGCCCTTCACATGTTTGGTTTCTCGGACAGGGAATGCTCCCGAGACCTATTGTGAAGAAGAAACTCCTGTCAACTTTTTGAGGCACATTCGCAGGGTATTCTGCGCTGTTCAAACTCAGAAATTTACGACTGAAATTTGCAACGAAGGATGCGTCGTCAAAAGCAGGAAGCGTTGGTTTCAGTTGGGTACGGTTTTTCAAATCTGGTTCCGAAGGAGGGTTGTCGTTGTCGTTGTTTTCGTACTTTAGAATGCCAGCTAACTTGGAATTGTCGAAGGTACCCTTACCATTGAAAAATGGTCTCGCTAGCATGAAGAAAGTAGCATTTATGTACTCAGGTTTTGTCTTTAACACCACGTTTGTGGTTTGTCCGGGACCAATGACGATGATGTCGGAGTTGAAGGGTTTAACATATGCAGCATCGGCTTCAACAACTGTCATGGTGTGGTTTGCTATGCTGAAAAAGAGTTCATTATTCACTGCAGCGTTGATCAAACGTAGAAGATATGTCTTCCCTGGTTTCACCTTGAGGTTGAATGTATCTGTCCATAAACATAATTTCACACGAAACCCCATTGATTCATCACTAGTATTTCTTAGAAACTGAGTATTTAATTAATTAATTACCGTCACTGGAGCAATTGTAGAGGGGCCCAGGAAGTCCGTTCATGGTGTAGGCATCAGAGACATTAGGACCACCCCCTGTGTGAATAGCTTGTGCAATCACTGCTTCCGGATCCACATTCCACCACTCTCCTGCACTCAATCATTTCGACAACATTATTTTACAGCTAACATGGATATATAAAATAACATAAAGAATTGGAATGTTTGATTATTGTAGATGCATGCATGTGTGGATGTACCAAAGAGGATGGGAACTTCCTTGTAGGGTTTGGCAAACGGGTAAGATTCGTTGCTCCTTGGGAGGATGATGAGGGGTCCATAGAGAGTAGCCCTTAACCAGGAATGGTGTGCGTGCCAGAAGAGAGTTCCTCTTTGCCCAACCAAGCTGAAGTTGTACATATAACTCTGACCACTTTGTACGGGACATTGAGTTATGTACGATGGTCCATCCGACCATCCACTACGAAGCTGTCTCACTCCGTGCCTATAAATTTCTTGTTAGAAAAACTAAAATATCCATTGCATGCATGCACAATATATGATGATTGGTTCACAAAATCAAATGACATACCAATGAATGGTGATATTGTTTGGAACATGGTTGATCACCTTAACCACTAATCTGTCTCCTTCTCTGGCAATAACACGAGGTCCCGGGAACTTCCCATTTACAGTAACCACGTTCTTAGTGTGGCACAGCCTAGTAATGTTTTTCAGCCTTATCTGCATGCACAAGTAATGAAAAACATTTAGCAGATATGAGAAATACACGACTTGGGACAGTAGCATGGCGAAAGATGAAGTTGCAGTAATGATATTGTTTGAAAGAAGAACATTAAAATCATATGCACAGCGTATATACATCGAACTGGTAGTGCCTAGTAACGCCTCCATAGTTTGAAGTAGCAGACAGCACAGACTTAGGGATGGTCCAAAGGAAGCTTGAGACAAAGAGAGTTGCGACAGAAAATGCCGCTGATGAAGGAATAAGGCTTATCATTTTGTTCTGCAGCAATGTGTTTCTGGTCAGAATCTGATGAACTAATTGCATCTCCACATGGCTAATTATAATAATAACATTCATTCGTTTCAGAACCATACATGCTAGAAGAGGAATAGAATATGAAAAATGATAAGCTGAATTAAAAATGATACATGGACAACTTTGCTCCAGTATACAACCCTTTTTTCTTTGTCTAAAATTTCAATTTTTGTATGAAATGACAAAAATAACTTTTTTTATATCATTAATTAAGAGTTGTATAGTGGAGCAGGTTGTGCATATATCATTCCTCATGGAATATATAATTCTACACCTACTCCTTCAACTTTTCATTAGTTTGGAGTGTTATTTATTGGTTTAAAAACAAGCTGAATCTCATGCTTTAACTTCTACAACTTTTAGCATTCCACTTTGAAGGTTTAAAAAATATCTATATGAACTTTTCAAAAGTGAGTAAATTAAATAAAGTTGAAATACATAAAAAAGTTCAACAATTATTAATTTAACGAGTTTACAATTTTCATTTTGGAGAAACTTTAGATAATATTATTCACCTACAAAAATTAAAATTTCATCCAATAATTAATGTTAAGTCTGGATTGAGTATCATGGGTGCCTGGTGGGTGATTGCACCCTTCTCAGCCAAACAGTACTTTATTTAATGAGTGGGACCAAAGTTAAGGAGAAGGACATTTTGACGAATCTTTATTTTTTCTTTTATTATATATAGGTCAAGAAAGCACAAGAAATTTGACCAAGCCATAGATATAGATTAGGTTGTCTAGTTATCTCTAATAATAAAACCATTTCTACCACCGGCCCAAATTAAACTAAACAAATATACAAAGATAAGTTAAACATCTTCTTTCGTAAATAACGTGAGATTAATCGTGAAATTAATTTTTGTACCGTCTAAACTTTAGATCTTCTAGTAGAAAATTATTAAATAGTAATGATTTAGAGACAAAAATAGCTAATTATTAAATTATATATTAATTTAGAAACTAAAAAGTTATTAGTATATAAAGTAGTTTCTATTATTAATACAAATTTATAAAATGATTTCTAAATTTGTATCTAAATTAGCTATCTAAATTTAGCGACTAATATTTTAGATTCTAAATTAATCTCTATAAATATTTTAGTTACTTACTACTTTATATTCTAAATTCGTTTTTATAAATAAAGACTAATTTAAAAGATAAAGTAGTAAGTAGCTTAAACCTTAGTAGTTAATGGTTAGATACAAATTTAAAAATTATTTTAAATTTTTTTATTAATAATAGAAACTATTTTAGATACCAGTAATCTTTTTAGTTTATAAAATCTTAATTTAATTAGATAGTAATTAATTATTTTGGTCTCTAAAATTAATTTTTATTTAATGATTTTCTTGTAGTGTGTACTTGTTGTAGTTGTAGTATGAAGAGTATTACCAATCTATTAATTATTTAAATGTGATTCATCATTATAAAAACTATGCGAAAAATGATTGTGCCTTATGGCTCTCAATTAATTTGTAGGCTGTACTTTGTAGGTAGAAATGCCTTCACAAAAGTTGTAGCATAGTATGAAAAATGTCTCTTGACTGGTACGGGTCAACGAGATTAATGCATGCATTTATACTTTCTTTCAAACCAAATATGGACTTTTTCATATCAAATTTTAGTTTTAATTTCAAATGATGGTTTAATTCATCGCATTGTTTTGCATACTTGAGATTAAAAAATTATATATGTTTTATTATTTTTATGTAAAATATTAAGGTTTAAATCTTACAAAATTTGAAATTAAAAATAATCCATTTTGAGAGATAATTTTATACATTATCATTCATATATACTCTCATTTGTAATAAGATTGCCTGGACAACAAATATTTGTCAGATTAAATAAAATAAATAAAGCAATGAATATAGAACAATATAATATTTTGCACATATTTTCACAATAATTTACCTTTGATTTTTTTTCTTCTGAAAATAAAGCTTCCATATTGCAAAGAAAAGAGTTAAAGTCATCATATACTTATTACGAGACATAAACTACATATATAAATTAAATTAAATTATTTTAATTTAAGAGAGGAAAACATATTTAATTAAATTAAATTATTTTAATTTAAGGGAGGAAAACATATTTAATTAGATCTCAAAAGTGATGTAGAACTATTGGGCGTACCGAAACAAACTTCATAATATTTTTTTTATCAGCAATAAAAAATGAATAAATGGGAACCACTTAAGGAGTGGTTCAACCTTTATACAAAATACACCAAAACCAACTTCTCACAAACATCACTAACCTGACAAAAAAAAACCCTACCCGTAAGCTGAAATAACTTCATAAAATCATCCTCATACACACAAAATGTTTCAAACACCAATTGGAATAGGAAAGCCCAACATAACGAGATTTTACCGAAATCCAAGATCATATCTTTGCTTGCACCATAGTAAACACTTCCAACGCGTCCGCCACACCTCTATTAAATATGACAAAATTCCTGTGATTCCAGAGTTCACTCACCACCCCAACCCAAATTGTGCTTCACACCTCATTAACCGAATCTGAAGACAAACTCAATCTAAATTGATCAAAGTTTGCCGTAGGATCGATGTGAGACACAAAAGAAACTCCAAGCCACTTAAAGCATAACCCCCAAACATGCCCAGGCAAACCTGCAGTTGAAAAATAAATGTCGATGAGATTCTTCCTCCTTCCCACAAAGACAGCACAAAGGATTTTCAACCATCACCCCTCGTCTTTCCAAATTGACCCTAGTAGCAAGCTTATTTACAATCAATCTTCAGGCAAAAGGTACGACTTTGCACTTCCATAACTTACTGAATATCATAGAAGATACAATCTCCCGGTCCTTCCTAACATGAGAATAGACAGAGTTGACTGAGAACATTTGATGATCCCCGACCTTCCAAACCCAACTATCTGTCTTTCCCGGAGCCAACCTAGCCTCAAGCAAAACCTGATGCAACTGATCCACCAAGGGTTTCTCCTAGTCAAAGAAAGATCTTCCCTAATTAAGGTCTAACGGGAACAAAAGTTCGTCTTTGAAGGTATATTCCATTTTGAAACTCGACATTAATTTTTTTTTTTAATATGGCAAACGAATTTCTAATGTGGACTATATTATAATATTCATTAGTTATGAATCATTATCCATGTTACATAAATATTCTGAGACTAAAATCAATTTCTAAATAACTTTTTCCATGGCTTTCATCCCCATTCTTTCTTTCAGCTTATTGTTTAAATTACATGTTATTCAACTTTATGAGCAAAATATAATATGTTTAGATTTTGATATTTTTATATGTGAATCTCATTTTTAGTATAGAGATTTTTTTTTTAATGATTTAGAGCAACTCGAGTATTCCTATTTATTAAATTTTTATTGTTAATTAAAAAAAATCAAATTTATGAGAACTACTACCAAATTATCTTGTATATTTTTATTAGATTTATATGTAGTTATGTTTAATCTTTATTGTTATTTATCTTAATTAACCAAAACTAAGAAATCTTTATAACTATTTTAACTGAGATAAAACAATTAATGAATCATTTATTGAATGAAAAATTAATTATTAATCATCTTTAAATTCTTGAACTAAATTTTTGAACAACTTAATGTAAGTCTATCTTAAATTGAGTTGACCAGGAATTGGGATTCATGCCGTATAAATTTTTGTAGTAAAGACTAATGACAATGAAAAAGAAGAAAAATTTAATTAATGAACTTAATGGATCTAAGTAGTGAGATGATGAAGTCTAATATTATTCTATATTTCTATAGATTCAACACTCTAACTAATTGTTAAGACTACTAACATACTCGTTAAAACTAACATAATTGTGGGCTATTAAAAAAAAAGTCATCATAATATTAATTGAAAAATAACCACCATACATTTTAATGAGAGAGAAATTTCCGTCAATATCAATAGAAAAATTATATCAAACTAATCAAGTCCCAACCAAAACTTACTTAAGAATATAAACAAAAATACATACAAAATAAAAAAGACAATAAAAAATTTGAAATTATTCATTTAATAATGTAAAGTCCTCTAATATTAATAGATTACTCATAAATTTTAAAATTTTAATTTTCTAATATATTTTACCATAAAACATGTTAAATTCTCTACATGAACTCGAAAAATTCCCCATCCTTTAGCAGGAAACCAAACTAAGAATATAACGTAGGACTAGATCAATGAATCCAAAAGCTAACTGATACAAAAGAAAGGATCAAAAAACAGAGACACCCATAAAACGAAATATAGATAACTAAAAATAATAATATTTTAATTTTTAACTTAAAATTGTAATATCATTAAAATAAATAAATATTATTATATTATTAAAGTGAATTATAAAGTAGGTTGTTTTTCTTTTAGATAGTCAAACTACATATAATGGTGATGGTAATTGTCACACACAATTTCTTAGAGCAACAATACTGAGAAAAGAAAAACAGGAATTGAAAGATGACGACGATGTATACATACATATATGTATATATATATCAGTCCCAGATCATGACAACTGCTATAACAGCTACACCAGAAAGCACTGCGAGAAACCTAAACCAGGGGGTGTCGAAACGGCTGGTCACCTTCTGTTTGAAGCCTTTGGATATTAAATGATTGATGGCAACATAGATGAAGACCCCACAAGCAATGCCCATCGTTATGGCAAACATCCAATCTGCTGTGCTTCCTTGTGTTGTGGCGTCTATGGCAATTCCAATCCCCACACCGCTCGGGCTTGAGATAGCAAAGGCCAAAGAATATACTGCCGTTGTTAGTAACGGTCTCTTAGGTAACATCCTTAGCAAAGCAATTCCCATTGCTATGGCAGCAAATATCTTGTGCAAGGATATTGTCCACAAATTCTTCCACGCCTCTCTCTTCGTACCTGAATTATATATCACTCCAATTTAAGATCATTCATTAAGCTAGAACATCTTGAGGAGATATTTCTGAAGTGTATAAGAATTTTGAGAAGTTTCTATGTGATTTGTTTATAATTATTTAAGGTGAGAGATAGAAAAATAACCTGCAACTCCAACAGCAATGCCCTCAAAAACCGAATGGAAGCAAAGAGCAAGGATGAGTAGAATGGTGTCTCCCGTGGAAGAAGTTTTCAACAGTATAGGGTTTGTTGCCTCCAGTGCGCAGTGATCTCCGGCTTGGTCATGCTCTTGGGGTGTAGTCCCTCCTTCCAGTTCCACCACTTTGGGTTTCCTCTGGCTGTTGCTGCTGACAAAGACGACTACGCAGTCACCAAGCATGGTGAGAAGGTAGCCAGATGAAGCCAGCATAAAGGCAAAAGGGTAAGTTTTTGTGGTGAGCTCTCGAAAAGTCTCATCGGAATCGCCCAAGAAATGCATCAACGAAGTTCCCAAGAAAACCCCACCAGCGAACTGAGTCCCCAACAGAAGAAAACTCTCATTCCAGCGGAAGAAGTACGGGGACACCCCTCCAGCGAAAGTGCTGACAAACATGATGATCAAACACCATAGTTTCACCACTACGAGACCCTTCGAATGCAAACCTTCTCTGTCAGATTCATTGTCAGAATCACCCCCTCCTCCGTGAGCCTTGATTGGATACAGAAGCGAGCCTAAGAGACACACAACGAGGAACATTATGCAGGTCTTCATTTTCAAAGAAGCAACCGATGAAGCAATGTATCTACTATTCTATTCTTCTCTGCTATAATATCAATCTGAACATTGCTTTAATCGAGTCAACTACTCGTTTGTATTGTGTTCATCTGTGTGTGTGTATATTTATATTGGTGTGTTTGTGTGATTTGGTACAATAATTACACTAATTATAGAGTTTGTATTACGTTTGCTTGCTCTGCCTTTGGAGGGATGCGTGTGCTGTATTGTAGCAGTTGTACTACATACAGCGATTGGTGTCATGATGTATTCACTCAAAATATAGTTAGTAAAACTATTATATTGTAACCAGTATATTCTTACAAACTCTACACAATTTGAATATGTTTGGCTTTATACAGTTAAATTTTCAAATATGCTCCGTCATCAATTGTATGTTCCCATGAATCGCATCGTATCTATCCCTTTCGTTGTCTTTTTTTTTACTTAAGGAATACACTAGCTAGATAACAAAGACTCGAGGACAATTGAGAAGGTTGATGGAGGATGATACATTGACACTCTCCTTAGAAAAAATTCATTCACTTGAAAACTAATATATTATCACTTGATTCATATTTTTTTATATTTTTAATTTAATTTATTAATATATATATATATATATGTTTGAATAGGTTGTAAAAGCAATGGATATTATCGTGTCAAAGTACAATTTAAAAAAAAAATTATAATTAAAGTGAGATAATTTCTCTTACATATGACTTTGGACCAAGGTGTGAAAAAGTATTGTGTATCAGGCCTTGGAATCCTTGATTTAAGGTTTTTAACATAGGAAAATGAATTTGGTGTTTGGAGACTGATAAAAACGGTTTGTGAAAGGAGATCCTTGAATCCAAATGGAAGTTCGAGAGAGAAGTCTGAGAGAGGGCGAGAAAAATAGTAAAAATTCTTTTTTGTGGAAAGATTTGGGGTTTGGAGGGTTGGGGACGAAATTTTTAAAATGCTTTCAATTGGAAAATTGGTAATGGGAAGGAAATTTCTTTCTGGAAGAATAGTTGGGCGGGTTGTGGTGCTTTGAAGAGTGTTTTTCCTAGGTTGTTTTCATTGAACTCTTCAAAACTCTCTAAGGTGGCGAGCTTAGGGGTTAGATTAACGACGTTTGGGAATGACACTTAGCTTGGAAAAGGAGTTTTTTTGAATTGGAAAAGTCACTGGTGAGTCAATTTCTCCAGGAATTTCAAAGATTGATGGAAAAGGAGGATAACTGGGTTTGGAAGGATGAGGAATTTCTAATTTATATGGTTAAATATGCTTATAATTGTTTAAGGAGGGGTCAAGAAGGGGATAATTTCTCTGACTACAAAAAGTTTTGGAGATGTAAAGTTTTGTCTTCTGCACATGTCACTACTTGGAGGGTGTTGGAAAATAAGATTGCTACTAGCTAGAGTCAATTTGGAAAGGTGTGGGATTGCGATCAAAAGCCCTTTGTGTAGTGTGTAGTTTGTGTGCAGAGGAGGAGGAGTCTTGTCGCCATTTGTTTTTTGAGTGCATAATAGCTTGACTCATTTGGAGTCAGTGTCATGCTTGGCTTGGCGTGGTGTCCATAATTCACAATGATTCACTGTTCAATTTTTTTTCAGTTTAGGATGTGTAATGCATCTGAATCAGTGAATGATGTTTGGGGAAAGATTTAGATTGTTGTAATAAGTGAGAGTTGGAAGCATAGGAATAATGTCATTTTTAAAGGGGGCGTGAATGATGTTTTAGAAAATTTCACCATTGTTCAGTTAAAGGTTTGGTCCTGGATTACCTCCAAGTCACACTCAATTTTGTTCTCTTATTCTGACTGGTGCCTTGATATTTTAGATTTTATGAGGTTTCTTAATTGATGTAGTACTTTGTTGGTTAACACTTTAGTTGTTCTTTTGGGAATTGGCAAGTGTGGTATTAGTTGTTTGTTGGAGGTTAATTCTATTTGGGGGAGATTAATGATCATTTTTTTATAAGGGTTTGACCACCCCTAAAGTGGTTCACATTTATTTCTTCTTTCTTGCTAATATAAAAAAATTAGGTTATCGAGAACACTGCATATTTTTACAAATTTACTTTATCTCTCTATTTCTCTCCTTTTGTGTGTGAGCACGTCCCAATAACTAGTATTAGAGCAAGATTCGAAGAGGCTGAGGTTAATTGTATGAAAAAAATGACTATTATTCCTACCAATTTTTTTATTTTCACCATGAAGAACTATGATAATTAGATATGAGTTGTAATGAGGTGTGTGATCTTGTTGAAAAAATAAGTTTTAGTAGGAGGAATATAAGCTCATTGGACACCAAATAAGGAGATTAAAAATAAAGATTGCAAGACATTGTTCATCTTGTCTTAGCTTTGACGTATCAAACTTTGAGAGGATTGCATAAGCATAGACCTCAAACACTATAAGAAATTATTGATTTACCAACGAAAAATTATCGATGGATTTGTATTTGTTGGTAAACTTTTAATTTTTTGAAGGATTTAACTGATAGATATATGTTTATCGATAATTATTGACAGATTTTTCGACAAATAAGAAAAAAAAATTATAATATTTTTCATATCTGTCGATGCAAACTAATATATGTCGGTAATTGAGCACGAATCAATATCCATCGATAATATTGTTTATAAATAAAATTAGTAGATAAATTCATCAATATTAATATAATTATAATAATAATATTAATTAATAGAATAATAATTATTATTATGATAATAATAATTGTCTTAATCTTAATAATAGTAATACGAATAATTTTATTTTTTTATATTAAAATAAAAATATTTATGTAATAATAATGATAATAATATTAAAAATAAATATGATAATAAATATAATAATAATATTAATAATTTTTTATTACTAATGATAATTTATTATAAAAGTAATACTAATAATTTTACTTTATATTAATATATATTTAAATGAAAATATTAATAATAATAATAATAATATTATGAATAATAATTATTATGATAAAGATAATAATAATAATATCAATAAATTTTAATAATAAAAATACTAGTTATAATATTAATAATAGTAATTACAATAATCATAATCATAATAATGTTAATATTAATATTAATAATATAAATAATAATAATAATAATATAAAAAAAAAGAGAAACCTACGGATTAATGGAAACTACACATCATTGAAGGCATGAACATCCACGAACCAACCATATGTGAAGAAGACGAAGACAGAAAATGAGAGGGACTGTGAAATGAGATAGGAAGACTGAAAATATAGCTTAAAGATTTTAGATTTCACCAGTCGAATGGTAAAGTTGAAACAAATAAATGGTAAAGTGACACACATGGCATGAGAGATGAGCGCGCCTGTGGCACTAAGTCACTTACCGAGGTTTAAGTTCTAACTTTCATCTAACCTTTTGATACGATTGTTAATATATTTAATTTTCTATTTTAAATTATTAGACTTTGTTTGTTTGATCCAACTTTTTTTTTCTATTTCAGCTAGGTCTTAATATTTTTCTTATATATATACACCATGTATTTTACTCTCTAATATACAAGTGAATAAAAGTTTCTTTTATATTTATTTTTCTCTACAATTAGGGTTCATCAAAACCTCTCTTTCTTCATTACGATTACGTGCGAT
>Ga0123342_1002136_pt1 | contig 33151 bp, 38 predicted proteins | sample Turbeawhitnodule_FD_89960 | JGI IMG/M metagenome (GOLD analysis project Ga0123342, IMG submission 89960) | Root nodule microbial communities of legume samples collected from Mexico - Turtle bean Mexico white nodule | ecosystem: Host-associated > Plants > Roots > Nodule | place: Mexico: Nepantla... | reverse complement strand
TATTTAAAGACCCCCTCACCACAACTAACTAACCCAACAACTAACTAACCTGCTCAACCCTTATTTTTAAATTTCCTTCTATGATACACCCTCCCAGTGCTGTCTTTATTTTCCTGCCTAACAGTCTCACTCTATCACAATAAGAATACAATGTTGGAAATCCCACATCGGCTAGAGATGAGGATATTTCATTGTATATAAGTGGGTGTAAACCTCACCCCATGAGCTGGTTTTATGGGGTTGAGTTAAGCTTAAAGTCCACTTTGTAATATGGTATCAGAGACATTTAAAGCCTATCCTAGCGAGTATTTGTTGGGCTTATCAAGCCATCCGCTATCGGGCCGTTATCGGACCACCCATAATATGTTATCCCACGCACGAGCTGTCACTCTCAATGTCACTCTCGGCGTGAGGGGTGTGTGTTGGAGATCCCACATCGACTAGAGATTAGGACATTTCATTGTATATAAGTGGGTGCAAACTAATCAAATTGACAAGGTTATTTCAGATAAGCTACACATAAATACAATTTTAGATGAAAAAGAGAGGCCCTACATATGTTAAACTTTTAAACCAATTATGCCTTACATGTAATTCCAGTAAGTGCAAATAAGATACTACATCACATGAGGTCCAACAACTATGTGATAATTATGCTACTTAAAATATAAATTAGATATTGCCTGTAAAATGTGTAATTTCTGTTCAGAAAAGTTTATAACCAAAAGGAGCAAAGAGAACTTTAAGCTGAAAAGTTGTTTTCTGTAAGCATGTTCCTACATACTTTCATTGTTCTTAACAACTACTGAAAACCATATTGAAATCATTCGCCACTTGTGAAATGAACTAGATAAGAACGTTAGTCATGCTTACAGGTAAAGGATATACACCCCAGTCTAATCATGCATATCAGTACCTGATAGGACCATCAGTTGATCCAAGGCGGAAAACCACAATAAAACGGGATCCCTCTTCATATCCTCGAATTTCAGTTCTCAAAAGTTTGATAGTACCATCATTCATCCTCAAAACAAGTGAGATTGTGTCCTCTCTTACAATTTGAATAGGAAATGACCAATTGCTACCTTCAAGTCTCACCTACATGTAGAAAGAAAATATCATCTCACCATGTAAACTCAATCAGATGATGATTGAGAACAGAAATAAAGTGATGAAAAAGTTTCTCAAGTGGCCAACAAAAAATATTGTTTCTTAATTAGTAACCTCCTCATTCAAATATAAGCAAAAAAATGCATAACTAGTATTAAATATATGCAAATCTTCAACAAATTTTATTTTATTTAATGAGAATCTTCAACAAATTTTATTTTATTTAATGAGAATATTCCTCAGATATCCATCATTTAATTGGGGAATTATTTCCAATGACTTTTATTCTAGATAAGTCTCAAGAAAGAATAGTTTAAGATTTTTTTTTTCAAATGAAATTATAACAATTGGTTTTTCTCCAAGTATATTTTGTAAACTGTGCCTGTGACCTGAACCACACTGTGTCAATAACCTGAACTCCGACGACTTTTTCCGACAACCCATCAACCCAGTTTTCTTTTCCAGTTTTCCTTGTTTCTTTTTGTATTATTCTTCATTCTATTTCTGTGTTTCCCCTCCCTCCGCTTTCCAAAAGTTCTTCATAGTTATGCTCTATTTTTGCAGATGTTCTTTTTCTATTTGGTGCCACTTTTTACATTATTTGACCTTGTCTCTCGTTTCCTCTTTCTATACAAATGTTCCTTCTCTATTTGGTGCCTTGTATGTTACTGCTATCTGCCTTTTTTACCCTTTTCATTTTACAGAACTTCTTTTTCTTTTTGGTTCTGTTTTGTACAGTTCTCTGGATATTTTGTTCTCCTTTTTACAAAACATCTATTTCTATTTAGTTGAAAGAAAGAAATAGATGAAATGTAAGTAATGAAATAATAAGTAATGAAAGCAAGAACTAATAGGTAATTAAAGCTATACAAATGAAATCAAATCACTTAAAGATACCAAATCTGTCCTAATAATGAAATCTGCACTTAATTACGAAATAATTATCTCCTAATTATGCAACAATATATATATATATAGAGAGAGGGGGGGGGTAATAGATGTGCCGACTTACTTGGGATGTCATGCTTTTCTTTTTCAGCACAAGGTATGTGAATTGTGAAAATAAGTCAGCTATTAGCATTGCTCACAATCTAGTATAGTTCATCACTTGATTAGAAAAAAAATTGGTAGTGGCATTATCACTACTTCTTATCTCCCATATGGGCTTCAGTTAGCAGACTTGTTTACAGAAGGTCATCCCACTGAAATGCAAGCTCAAAATGATAGATATCATTCCCTAGCTTGAGGGGGAGTGTTGTTAGTAGGATACTAAATGTACTACTAGAAGGTTCTTGTTTCTCCTATAATAGACATTCTTAATAGGAGGCTTAACAAGGTGTAATCAAATCAATACCACTATCACAAAACATGTGAATAACATTTTCTTCGACAATTCATAATATGAAGTTCTATAAATTTTCTATCTTTTTGTCCAGAAAAAGATGTAGGATAAATTAAATGATGTCAATTATTGCAGCAATATATCAACTAAGAACTGTATCCAACCTGGAGCTTTTCAGGTCCACCAATTCCACGACACACAAAGTGTATCCTTGAATCAGAAGCACGCAAAACCTTCGGTTCATCTTCAGCGTTCAATTTGATGAATATATTCTGACCAAGTCTATTAGTGAAAGTCATAAATGGCCGAACAGAAATAACCTGAAAGACAATCAAAATTTAAAAGTATTACAACCTGACTACATAGTAAAATTAATGCTAAATTTGATCTTCCATCACAACCTTTGTCGGGATAGATTGATAGGAGCATGGTTTTGTGGAAATAATAAGCCGCAAGCAATTGCCATCACCATCATAAGCGTATATATCCAAAGAGCCATCCTAAGGATAAAACAAAGTGATTTTAGAAAGGTATATGATAACTTCTTGTTTGTCAACACATAAATCTTAACATTACCATATCACCAAGAGGAGCAAGATCCGTAACAGGTCCAAAATGCTCATTTCCTGATTGGGCAATGGCCACTGAAAGGGCCAGCATATTAAAATTAAAAGCAGAAGCAATTGTGTAACCATCATATATCTCCTCCTCAGTTATTTCTTCAAGGATTAATCCATTTTTCTTGTTAACTTGAAATTTAGCAGCAACCTTTGGCATATGTCTTTTTCCTGACATATCAAGTATCCTAAATGTAAGTGGAGGACATCTAGCAACTTCTAACCAGTAAGGAGCATACACTCTAATCGTTTTAGCCAGCAAGCTGTGCTCTTTGTCAAAGTTCTGCTCAAGAATAATTTGGATCACCCTGCACATAAGGAGGCAAATAAGATGGGTTTATACAAATCAAGTTGTCTTTCAAAAAAGACGTCAATAAAATTTCAGCAAAATTTTTAATATTTAGAATTAACGTGATAGATTGGGAAATTTCTAACTGTTCCACATCCAGAAATTTACAACCTTCCAGATATTGAACTTCTCAAACTAATTGTTTTTGATGGATTCTCATGAGGATGAGATATAAGAACAGCTTCCTGTTCAAAAAATGGGAACGGGTGAGATATTAATAGCCTAATACAATATAAAAATGACCTAGTAACTGAAACACAAATGGCAAAAGTATTGACAGGTCTCTATCTTACATGTATGGGAAGCCAACCCCTTTGCGGAAGTAAGGATAAGAACAAAGGGTTCCGAATATCAGCACTGTATATCTTTACAGTTTTTCCAGATAAAAATACTCCTCTAGAACATGCAAGGAAATGGCCAGTTGATTGCATTTCAAGAACAGAATATTCAGCAGCAAGGGGAAGAAAGTTGCTTATTATTAGAGGTGCTTTGACCACCAAACACCAATCCTGAATGGCATCAGAATTGATATCTTTAGCAATCTCGGTTGATTGTATGCTTACAGAAAACCACAACTTGTGGGAGCCACCAGAGGTGCCATGCATCTCACTGCAGCACAATAGTTCCTCCGACTCTGAAAGAGCTGATACATACAGATTTGAACATTGACCCCTACTACCAACATCTTGTTGACTAGGTCTGTCTACTACAGTACTCCATGAGTACTCACAAGAGTTTGCTGAAGTCCAAGGCCTTAACTGCAAGAAATATTGTACAGATTGTGTCAAACCAGAGAGAGGAAGTGGAGCAGTTTCTCCTGGTTGCAGTAACCCAACAGATATTTCATGCTTAAGATCCTCTGCTATAAGCTTCCTATTTCTTAACCATCTTCTCTGCCTGGCAGAATTACGAGAATCCATTGGATCAAAGGATTCAGGCCATCTCAAACTCTCCACAACCGGAGCATAAATCCAACTATCAGAAGTATTGGGAGATTTTGTATCCAAATGCCAATCATCAATCCATTCCCACCCTGGCGGTAGATCAATTTCAGGAAAAATCTGGTAATAGAAAATTAAAGAAAAAAATTAAACATGACAGAATAGTAAAAATTAAAAATAAATATGCTTGCAGTTTTCTGATTATAAACTATTCTTCCTCCAAAAGAAAGTTTAAACTAGACACCAGAAGGTTTTCTAAAGACCGTAAAAGTGTCACAGACAATATTTTGATATGAAGGCTTACATGCTCAGGGTTTGTCAATTCCTTAATCATGACATAATATTTTCTATGAGTTGACATAAATTTCCTGAGCAATGTTTATACCTCAACATGCAAAAAAAGAGTGATTATAAAGACGTTAGCATGACAATGTAGTGACTAGTTTAATCCTAATCAAATTCTTAGCATATACCTTCTGAAAGGATAGTATAACAACCATAGAGCAAGTGCTTGATCTATTCTGAACTTTTCAAAGCATAAATATATATGATTGATCCTCTTGAAGAGAGTCTCAAATTATGAGCAATTTATGCAATTATCAGTTTGTACCTTCATTGCAAGAGAAAAACTAACAGCTCAGGCATATGAGCAATACAAAAGCAGCTAGAGAACAGTTTCCCGTGGAAAGTGAAAAAATTAACATTCACCTGATGGGATTTCCCCTCATCTGACATGTGGTTCCCAGAATAACCTGAACAGCGTACCCAACCAAATTGTGGGGTTAACTTTTCAGTCTCGAAAAACTCATCTGTCTGAATTCTGTAGCTCTCTGTTTGAATGGAATCAGAATTAATTGAACTTTTCAGCAAATTCATCTTTTCCGAGGAAACTTTTGAAGTAAGGTTTAAATCAAGTACAAAATCTGTGTTGTTACGAACAGAAACCAGTGATCGAATATTCACATATCTGTTGCCATCCTTCACACTAGCTTCACTGGCAACAACAGCATTGCCTAACCGCCAGCAAGCAGCAGGAGCAGCATAATTTAGCCTCACAGTAGTCCAAGGACCTTCCTTGCTAGGACTAATTTGAATAAACCCACATTTATGGGCATCATAATTAGATAGTTGATTGTTTATCTCAATCTCAGAATTATGTACTAATATGGCACATTGTAATTTGCAAGGCTTCCCATAATAAGAATCCTGAAATCTCAGCATGGCATCATTGAGAGGAAGTACTTAGAGAAAACAAACAAAAACAATAAAAAGGTAAATCATACACAAAATTCACCATGGAGTTTTCTGCAGACAAATATATCCAGTTCAACTTGTTGACAAGATTTTGGGGATTTGAGTAGTCCTCAATAGTTCTTGCTATCTCATTCAAGGAAGCTGAAAAAAATCCAATCGGAACACCTAGAAGAAAGAAAAGAAGAATGTAATAAAGATGATTGAGCAGCCTATGTTGTTTACAATACCAAAAGGGCATTCACAAAATTAGAAACATTTTATGTGCTCAAAACACTATTGTATTCCCAGTATATCTCTGCAGAAATTTGAATTGAAACTAATTTATTTGCATGTTATTTAGCCGCATCTCGGGTCACTTAGGTCTTGATGGAATTTCAAAGAAGTACCTTTACCCATATCCGTTAAAATCAATTCTAAAGAGTGACAGTCCTGTAAAAAAATATAGAAGCCAAGTTTGAAGTTAGTTTTTCAATTAGAAATCAAAATGTAGACTAAAAGAATTTTGAAAATCAAACGTATATTTGACAGAAAAAGATGGCCAAGTGCACAGTCAAAAGAAGCATTAAATTATACAACCTAAAAGGCAGACTAAATCAGTCTAATGAGATAAATAAGAATCAACAAGAAAATTAAAGCATTAAAAAGTACATTACATTGAAATGGGCATGGCTCAGTGAAATAAAGAATGTTACAATGAACAAAAGACAGCATAAAAGTGTAACAATAAATAAGAGCCACAAGAAAAATTACACGATCAGAGAAAAGTAAATCTCAAACATTTGGCAACACAGTCCTCAAATATTATTAAGTTTAAATACTGAATGTTGGCTTATCTTCGCCAACGCAGTTTAAAAACCCCAATCTAGGTAAGATATTAACTCAAGTGAAAAAGTAAATCAAATATTAGTTGAGAAAAAAAGTTAAGAACCAGAAATCAACTTTTAGCTTTTAATAAAAATCAGAAGGTTATTCACCCCCAAAATTATGAATAGAAAGATTATATACATTTGCTATAACCCACAATGTTATTCTTTATTGGTTATATTCTTTATATTTTTATCTTCATTTTGTACATTTTCATTTACATTACACTGTCATTTGGCTGTAATTTTCATTCACTCTTTTTCTGTAACAGAGTAGTCCTTTTCTGTTACAGAATTAGATACTTGCTGACTCACCACCAGTCAGTCATATGGCTTATCTAAATAATATCATACTTCATTTTTATAAAGAATTTTTTTGCTACTAAACAAAAAGGAGAAAAACTAAAATAACCAGATGAAATAAAATAACTGAATATTAAAACATGAAAAAGCTACGAAGACAACCCTATGCCTTAATAAGATTTTGACTTCTAGGGCTATGATAACTAAACCAATCAGAGCACACAAAATCCAAATTTTTAAGTAAACATTCGGTATTTAAAAACGATCAAAATCCTTCCGAATGCATTTGAACATTAGATTGCGTCAACTTCCAACAAAACAAACTTACAGCAAGAATAAATAAAAGCAACTAAGATAATTATCAATACCAGGGAATCCACTTTGAAGAAAAATATTTCATTCCACTTGACCGACTGAAGATCTGAAGGCAATAAATGAAGTGGCCTTTGTCCACGCGTGCGTGCACTCTGTTGATAAACCAATGCATCACTAGGGGGGCTCTGATTTGGAGAAAGGCGGACAGCTACTGTATATTGCTGGGAATCTGAACCTTCAACTTGGGGAAACTGTATTAACAATGAAGAAAATAATCTGTGAGCAACTGAATATTTATCTTGACATGGATTAAAGGTTACATGAAAATTGGGACTGGCAAAACCATGTAAGTGGTATACTAAAAGAAACAAAACTTGTACCTGCGCTTCTGCTATGATGATCGTAACCATTGTTCTAATCTTTCTACAGAGTTTACCCTTCAAATGAGATTCTAGCATATTTTTTGACACAGGAACTTTGACAGCCTTCATATCCCCAGATGGCATCCGAACTATATTTTGGAGGCCCCTAGCTTCTGTTGCACGAATAAAAATATCTTGACCAAGTTTATTTTGAGGGATTATATAATAATTTCTTTTCTGGAGTGTGTCAATGATAGAGTTTCCACCATAAGTTGGAGAAAATACATCCTGCCAAGAGAAAACAAGTGCTGTAATATACAACGAGAAAATCAGTCTTAAAAAGCAGCAAAAATGAAAAGGTTTACAAGAAATTTTACTCTATTTTTGTAACACTCATGAGCATGGCTAAGATTGTTCCAGCTTGCATAAGCTTGAATGATCATATTAGCATTAGAAACTGAAACATTTAAATTCAGATCTCGAGTTGATGTCAATCGTAACTGAGTGGTTCCAGCCAGGGCGTTGAGGTCATATTGGTACCTGTATGTAGCTGTAATTAGGAAAAGAATAGAAACTGGAACAAAAATATAATTTGGATGGATTTGTGATACGTTCCCAACAGAGAAAGAAAAAGATTCACAATATGAACACCCAAAAAGGAAGGATTTCTATTATTCCAGCACCTTATCAGAACACACAAACATTTACAACGGAAATTAATTCCTTTCACACAGGTATTACTCCTGTCAAACAACTCACATACAAAAAAACGCCCCTTCAACCTACCGGGTTGGTCAGGGTTGATCTTTAACCGTAACAACCAAAACTACCCCAAATCCCACTTATTCTGTATTTTTAAATTTCCTTCTATAATACACCTTCCACACTTTCTTCTTATCTTTTTGCATAATATTACTCCCCTATGCTGAAACAACCTTGTCCTCAAGGTTAAAGACTGAAAATTGGTCCTTGATAGTTGCAACATCCTCCCATGTATTAGTCTCACTTCCCCCTTCATTCCACTGTATTAAAACTTGCTTTATGTGTGTGCCATGGACGACTATTTATTGTCTATCAAAAACTTCTTTTGGAGAAAAAACCACACCTTGCCCCTGGAATTCAACTAGGATACATGCAAAACTGGATGTACTCAAGCCTATACCAGTAGTTATAGTCTAAAAGCCACCCAACCAACTTTTGCTATAATCATAAAAGGGCCATGATAACAGGTTGCTAGTTTTGGATGCAAATGACTAGGCATGGTCAGTTGTCTGTGTAGACGAATTTTAAGATACACCATATCTCCTACTTTAATTGGAGAGGGTTTCCTGTGACAATTTGTGAATTTAGACATTTGATCTTATACTCTTCTTAAATGAAATTTGATTTGTACAAGGGCCTCATCCCTATTCATCAAATCTTGTGTCACTGATTCTACCATTGTCTCCCCTGCCAGGGATAGAGGAGCTCGTCCATACACCACTTCAAAAGGGGTATTTTTGGCTACCCCATGAAAACTGGTGTTATACCAATATTCAGGCCACAAAAGTAAAATCACCCACATTTTTGGTTGCTCAGAACTAAAGCAACGAAGGTATGCTTCCAGCGTCCTTCGTCTGTCTATCCGTCTCTGTATGATTGTCATGTCATCTTAGGATATGGTTTTAGACCTAACTCAATCAGCTTACATAGTAAGGTTTGTTAGTCAATTTGGGACTTGGATTTTTTCCAATACATCATAATAAATAAGAATTGTCAAAAAGAGGGTAGACTTAGTGACCCAATACTTATTCTTAACTCAATTCTTATTTTCTAAATCAAATTATACCACTGCTCATAACAGCCTGAACTCCAAATCACTCACTCAAGAATTCCATCAAAGCAACATGTATCACACAAGTATTCTATATTTGTAAACACATAGAAATTACCTTAAGAATCCATCTACTGGCTCAACAAGAGGTTCCCAAGCTTCATACTTATCATTGTATGACCTGGCAGCTAAGGAGAAACCAACAGTGCAATTTAGATACCCAGTCCTTCCATGCAAACTAAATGTTATTCCACTGAAAGATACATTGAACAAAGGAACCATCTGTCAAATTCAAAGAAAAGCAGTCAATATAGAAGTAATACTTCCAAGAAAGCTCTGATAACTTATCAAGAACTAACTCTTACGAAAGCTGAAGCAGTTAGAATAACATCAATAATAGTAAAAAAGATAAAAAAAAATAATAATAACATTAACTCCCCTCTTCAATGGTCAATGAGATACGTTAAAAAATTAGGAAAAGATTTAACCAATGAGATAAGTAATTAAATTTTGTTTGCAGTCTGATTGAGAGATGTGGTATACCGTATACGTATACCTATAAGTAACTTAAGGTCATCAACAACCATTTCATTAATATGAAATCTAGAAGCATGCTGCCATTACCACTCTTATGAAGTGGACTTTGAGCCAAAATCCATCTCACAAATTCAGATTGTAAGGTGAGATTTGCAGTCATTTATATATTATAATTTGATCATATTTTTAGTGGATGTAAGATCTCCAACCCTTCTTGCTGATCTTAATCGTGGGACTAGACATTACCATCTTATAAGGTAAACTTTAACTTAACTCAACATTACAAAACCAAATTGTAAGGTGAAATTTGCACCCACCTATATATTATAAGACATAGGATCTCCAACAACCACTTTTCAATATTTGGAGAATACCTATTGATATAGACCCATTCATTCTCATAGCTTAAGAAGTTAGGTGATTTAACACTTTTATTCTAACAAAATTTACAATCTAAGAATTTTTTTCTCACCAAACCACTGTAATCATCAAAAAGAGCCATTGAGAAGGTCCCAATTCCTGCATCAATGACTGTAACATCTGAGCCACTTGGCACATTTGAATCTGCAAGCTTTAAAGCAAACCTTCTTGGGGGTCTTTTGAAACCACCACGGACAATAAAAGTCCCCAACTCATTGCCAACAGCCCAAATGCTAAATGGTTCTGGTACATGCTTGGCATCAGATGTATCCCACACACTTTCTTCCAAAAATTTATCTCCTGCTACCAAATCACTGCGCATGCATCTTAAGGAGCTAAAATCATTTTGCTTAGGTTTTCCTTTACATGCAACACAGCCCAAGGAAACAAAGCCCGGGGGAGCTTGTGGAAGCCAGAATGACATGCTTTCCATTCCCCTCTGCTTCTTTATTTGTCCGACAAGCTGAAAATCTAGTGGAGTTTTAAAAACATTTTCATCCCTGGAATCATGAACAACAATGCAGGCGTTTGGAGGTTCATACCTAAAAAGAAGATTACATCAGTTCAAAGAGGAAGATAACAAATTAATATCTAAATTTATACAACAAAAGAGAAGATAATGATTGAAACGCACCCTTTAACAGCTACATCACCAAAATATACCATTCCCATTGGTACAGCTGGACGCCATATGGATAACCTCTTTCTTGAATTTGATCCCTGATTCCACCACACTAACTCAAAGCTAGCAACAGGCTCATAACGCCTATTAGAATTTGTGCCAACAGACCGGTCAGGTTGCAAGGCTTGATGCCCACTAGAAGGAGCATGGGAATCCTGACTAGTTAATGCTGCTGAGGATGGCTTCAAATGATCATATTTAATGGAACGCAATTCATATGCTTTACCCATCAAACTAAGAGAAATAGGATCTACTGGCAAAAAAGTGCCAACAGAATTATCCACTCGCCAGAATGCCACACAAGATTGTGATCTGCAATCAAGACAAGCAATATTGTGTTTACAAGGGACAAAAATTCCATGATCTTATGTCTGATCAATATAGTTTAAATTTTCGCAGGTAAAACACCCAACAACATCTTAGAATTAATGTTCAAAATATATAAACTTAATCAGTTAAGCAAAATGATAACATTATTTCATTAGCAAGCAAACTGATATACATAGCAAAAGGCACTAACCTGTAAGTTTGGTACTTTAAAGTATAAAATTGTATAATGAACCTATATGTTAAAGCAGAACAGGAGAAAATTTTCACTTACATATCACTGGTGCCTATTGTGATACAATCCCTTAATGAACATGGGGATACAGAAGAAGATGGGATGCAAAAAGCAGAAGATAGTGGGGGTGGTTCCTTTCCACGAGTAACAATACAACCTAGTGCAACATAACCTTTGGGAGCTTCAGGGAACCAAATGGAACAAATGGCATCTGCCTCGGTATTCCATAACAAGTCAGAATTGTCCACTTCTTCACCCTTAATGCCCACAGAAGCTAATGGTGGCCAAATCAATCTGAAACTAATAGGTCTCTTAACTATAACAGAATTAATATTTACTGCAAGAACTCCTTTTGTTGGTGGCTTGTCTCTGTCGAGCAAACACATCATATTAACATGCAAAACCGGGGAATAAATGCATCCGTCTAGACAGAAGAATATTAAAGAATTTGCACTTACAGAGGTGTCAGGTAGTCACCAAGAACAGCAAAACCAGGTGGAGCATGGGGCCGCCAGAAGGCATATGTTTGATCAGTTTGAGAATCTGCATGCAAAATAAAAAAAAAATGAATGAGACCAGTCTTCCAAACCACATTTGTCAATTCATTTACCAAAATGAAAAACAAATAGAGGATGATAAACATACCTTTTATTCTTCCAACTTTGTCGAAATGAGAGCAAACAATTGTCATTTTCTTCGATGTCATCCTTAAAAATGCTAAAATATCATCTTCCACAGCCATAAATAGTCTCAAGATACTGAAAGTGAAATTCATGAAAATATCAGAAATAGACAAATGTATATTTGTCCTCCCCGAAGCATTTGAGTACTTCAACGATGTATCAAATGGCTCCAAAATCCTGATTCCATTACTCTCCATAGTCAAACCAAGTAAATCTGCGCTCATCTCAGTATTGTTACCCTTCAATACAAGCCTAGAAATAGAAGAACACAGCAAAATCAGTTAATCCCACATTATCATCATACCTAAAATACAGTGAATCATTAAAATAGGCTTCTAGCACAAAATTTATTCTGAAGACAAACTCGGGTCATAATTAGGGACTATATCCTTAACCTTATAGAAATTAAGTGTTTGAAAAGAGAATAAACAGAATGATTCATGGAATTAACTTTTAATTACAGTAAGGTATTCAAAGAAATATGGGAGAGCTCCAGATCTAACTAACTGACAAACAGCTGTTGCAAAATCCACAACAGCAGGTTTATTCTACTATCAAAGGCAGATATTCTAAGGAGTCAGCCCCTCCCCCAAAATTTTAAATATATATAAATATAAGAATTTTAAAATTTGGGGTGTGGGTGGAATCGCTCCCCTAACTCCTAAGAAGATTTGTCTTTTTTTTTTTTTTTTAGCAATAAATAAATAAAATTAAGGGGATACTTAAGGGGTATCCCAACCCGTGTACCACAGCCACAAAGTTACACTTCCACAAAAGAAAGTATAACCAAAAACCTAAACCTACAAAAGGGGATGCCAAACCTACAAGAAGATTTGTCTTTGATCTTGGCAAATGATGTGATGTAGGACAAACAGCTACATCTAGCAAACCTCACCCTACAAACCAGTCTTGTGATTTGAAATATGCTTAAACTCCACTTTCTAAGATGGATACAGGGTGTGTTGGAAATCTAACATTGAATAGAGATATGACTAAATTATAATATATATAAATAAGTGCAAATCTTATGTTACAAGCTTGTTTTGTGAAGTTGAGTTAATGTTGCATAATTAGGAGAATTATTTTGTAATTAAGTGCAACTTTTATTCTCTATTTATTAGGACAAATTTAATCACCCATTATTTTTTGCTTTCATTACCTATTATTTCCTTCCTTAATTAGGTTGTAAATAGTCTATAAATTGAGACTGTAATCATATTTCTAAATTACATCAGAAATACATTTCATCTATTTCTTCCAACTTGGTAGAAGAGCTCCGATTCTGGGAGACTCTGTTTCTGCAATTTTTTTTTTAGCAGCCTTTATTGCTGCAATTACTTTTCTGAACAGCCTTCATTGCTGCAATTACTTTTCTAGACAGCCTTCATTGCTACAATTACTTTTCCGGACAGCCTTCATTGCTACAATTACTTTTCCGGACAGCCTTCAGGGCTGTAATATTTTTTCTCCTCTGTTGACCATTACCACTTTGTGCCGTTGACTGTCACTACCACCGTCGACCACTGCTGACCGCCGTCGACATCTGTTTACGGATGCCGGAAAATTTTATAAAACATTCTTAGAATGGTAAACTCACTACTTTTGGTTTATGTAGATGATATGATTATTATAGGTGATGATGAGATTGAAAAACAAAATTTGAGGGAGAGACTGGTTGCTCAATTTGAGATGAAGGATCTAGGGAAGTTGGAGTACTTCCTTGGAATAGAGGTTGCTTACTCGAGACAGGGCATCTTTATTTCTCAAAATAAATACATCCTTGATCTTCTCAAAGAGACTGGTATGTTGGGTTGTAAGACCACTGGAGTGCCAATAGAGCAAAATCATAGGATTGGGAATGATGAGGAAAACCCAAAAGTGGAGAAGACACAATATCAAAGACTTTTGGGAAAACTCATTTATCTATCACACACTAGGCCAGACACAACCTATGCAATTAGTGTGGTTAGCAAATTTAAGCATGATTCAAGAGAAAGACACTTACAAACAGTAAATAGAATTATTCAGTACTTAAAAGCCTTTCCAGGAAAGGATTGCTATTCAGAAAGGGAGAAAAATTATCCATGAAAGTATATATTGATGCTGATTATGCAGGATCAATTGTTGATAGGAGATCCACCACATGCTACTGCATGTTATTGGGTGGAAATTTGGTGACATTGAGGTGCAAGAAACAAAATGTAGTTGCAAGATCAAGTGCAAAGGCAGAATATAGAGCCATGGCTCAAGGGGTTTGTGAACTATTATGGATGAAGATCATACTTGATTTTCATCATACTTGATGATCTCAAAATAAAATATGGAGCTCCTATGGGTTTGGTGTGTGGTAATAAATCTGCTATTAGTATTCCACACAATCCAGTTCAACATGATCGAACTATAAGAGTAGAGACAGGACGAGAGGTTTAGAGAGAAGAATAAGAGAAAGAGAGAAACTTTATTATATGATTGAATGCCAAAGGAAGATTGGGTATTAATAGTACCCAGTGCAGTAGTTAATACATATAAAACAGTTAAGATTGTTATACCTAACATAAGACTGTTATGCCTAACATCCCCCTTAAATTAATGGTTTAGGATACACCATTAATTTATGCAACAAAGCTGAAAACGGGCCAGCACTTACTGGTTTGGTGAAAACATCGGCGATCTGTAGCTTAGCAGGAACATGAAGAAGTTGTAGCTGCTTTTGTTGGATAGCATCACGAACAAAATGAAGGTCAAGTTCAAAGTGTTTGGTCTTGGAGTGCATAATAGGATTGGATGCAAGAAGAACAGCGCCAAGATTATCAGATCGAATGGTGGGAAGAGTAGGGGGAAGACGAAGTTCAGTGAGCAGATTCTGTATCCACTTGAGTTCAGCAAGAGTAGCAGCAGTACTGTGATATTCACCTTCAGTAGAGCTGCGAGAAACAACCTTTTGTTTCTTTGAAAGCCAAGCAATAGGATTTGATCCGAGATAGACAACAAGGCCTGAGGTTGATTTCCTGTCATCAGGATCAGAGCCCCAATCAGCATCAGCAAAGGCATTTAGTGTGAGTTGAGATGGGCATAGAAGATGAAGACCATGAGTGGCAGTGCCAACTAGGTAGCGGAGAATGCCTTTAACAGCATTCCAATGGTGATGTTGGGGATTGTTCATAAACTGGCACACTTTCTTGACGCTATAGGCAAGTTCAGAACGAGTAATAAGGATATATTGAAGCGATTTAACCACGGATCGATAGAGAAAAGGATCATCTACAGCAGTGGTAGCGTTTTTTGTTAGATGAGTAGTGGAGAGCATAGGTGTGGGTTGAGGCTTGGAGGAGAGCATGTTGGTTTTATGGAGGAGATCCTGAATGTATTTGGTTTGAAAGTGATGTAAGCCACCATCCAATGTCAAAGTAGCTTCAACACCGAGAAAATAATGAAGAGTGCCAAGGTTCTTTCGGGCAAAATGTTGACTGAGGGAGTGAATCAGACGCTGAATGACAATGTTAAGGTTGCCTGTAATTAGAATATCTTCAACAAAAATTAGTACAAATAGAGTAATGTTATTGTGGAAGTGAAGAGAAAGGGAGGTGTCACTTTTAGTGGGATGAAAACCAAGAGAGATTAAAGTGGTACTTAGCTTGTGAAACCAGGATCTAGGTGCTTGTTTTAACCCATAGAGAGCTTTGTTAAGTTTGCAAACAGTGTGGGAGTCACCAGTTTGAAAGCCAGGAGGTTGAATCATGTAGACAGATTCCTCTAGGTCACCATACAAAAAGGCATTATTAATGTCAATTTGATTGACAGACCAATTTAATTGAAGAGCTAGAGTAAGGATAATACATATAGTGACAGGCTTTATCACATGAATGTTTCAAAGTAGTCAAAGCCTTGTTGCTTATGAAAACCTTTGGCGACGAGGCGAGCTTTATTCCACTGAAAGGAGTCATCAGCATTGTATTTTATTTTGAAAATCCATTTGCAACCAATGGGTTGAACTCCAGGAGGAAGAGAGGTGACAATCCAGGTGTTGTTTGTATTTAAAGCAGCAAGTTCTTCCTGCATGGCAGAAAGCCATTGGGGAAGATGTAAGGCTTCTTTGGTGGATGGTGGATTTGGGAATGGTCAAAACAGGTGCTGCAGTAAAGGCACTTGGACCAAGTAAAGGCGCATTCGCACGTGTAAGCATAGGGTGAGTGTACTAAGGAATAGGAATGAGTGGAGTCAAAGCAGTGGAAGACGATTCAGAGTGACAGGATATAGAAGCAGAGGAATCAGGTTGTGATTCAGGAAGTGTTGGTTGAGACACAGAAACATGCGTTTGCTAGCAAACAGTTAAAGTGGGTGAAGGAAAGGAGAAGGGGCTATTAGTGGGTGAAGAAACAGAAGAAAAAGGGTTAGAGAAAACATCATATGGAAAAATAGATTCATTAAAAGTAACATGTAACCTTTGTGACTGGAGGCACAGCCAAGAAACACACACAAAGATGAATGAAAACTCATTTTATGTTTATTATATGGGCGAAGAAGAGGATAATAAGCACATCCAAAAGTTTTGTAAAAAGAAAAAAATCAGGGTGTGTTAAACAACAGATAATATGGGCTTTGATTGTTTAAAACAGATGTGGGTAAAACATTTATAATGGAAACAACAGTAGTGAAAGCATAGCCCCAGAAATGCATGGGTAAATTAGAATCTGCAAGTAAAGTCAATCCTATATCAACAATATGCCTATGCTTACGTTCAACAGAACCATTTGGTTCATGAGTGTGAGGGCAAGTTAGACGATGAGTTATGCCATTGGATAACAAGAAAGATTTAAAATAGAGAAACTCTTCTCCATTGTCAGTCTGAATGCTTAACAGTGGAAAACCAGTTTGTTTTTCAACATATAATTTGAAAGATTTGAAAACAGTGAGTGCTTGTGATTTAGTGTGAATTAAATAGAACCAAACATATCTAGCGGCATCTACAAAAGAGATATAGTGAGTAGCACCATTAATTGCAGGGGTATTAATTGCAGGGGTAACAAGCTGTAAAGGTTTAGAGTATATAGTTTGAGAAGCATTAAAAGGAAGCTGATGGGACTTGCCAACAACACAAGATTCACATAATTCACGTTTTGCAGTAAAAGGTATATTACAAATCTTCATAATTTGATGAATCACTCTTGGTTGGGCATGATAACCAAACCGGGAGTGCCACAAATGATATGTAGAAGAACCAGTGTTTATAGCAGTAGTGTATGCAGAATAGAATGCAGTTTGAACAAGATTTGGAAACATATAAAGACCATCTTTAAGCTTTCCTTGAAGCAGGATTTCGTTGGTTCCCTGACATTTAACAAGACAAACATCAGCATGAAACTCAAAAAAAGACATGATTATCACGTGCAAACCTAGAAACACTTAACAGATTTTTAGAAATAGTAGGAACATGCAAAGAATGTTGTAAAGAAAAGTTATTAAGGGTATTAAGATCTGTAAAAATGGCAGAGCCAATAGAAGCAATAGGGAGCTGAGAACCATTACCTACAGCCACCTTTTATGAACCTGTGTAAGGAGTTGTGGAAAGATTGTTGTTGTGAGCAGTAAGATGATGGGAGGCACCACTATTAGGATACCAAAGAGGGTCATGGAGAGTATTTGGGGTTTCGAGGATCGAAGGTTCATCATCACTAAGAGATGTAATAAAATGAGCAATATTGGCAGTAACTTGAGAGTGAGTGGAAGAATCAAACCTATGCCAACAATGAAGGGCAGTGTGCCCATATTTTCCACAAATTTAACATTGCACCCGAGACGAAGACGAGTTAGATGGCATCTTGGGGAAGTTCTTGGATGGTGGAAAAAGTTGTTTAGAGTAAAATCGTTGTTTAGCAGGAGCAGAAGGGCGGAAGGAAGAGGGATGATTTGTAGAACTGGAATTGTAGTGGGAGAAAGAAGATGGGACAAAAGAGACATTTGCCTATAGAATGTGATCAACAGATTGTTTGGCTTTTTCAATACGATTTTCTTGAGCAAGGAGCAGCGCCTCAATATCTGCTACCGTATATGGGTCAAGATGGGATGTGACAGAGGTGATAAAAGAATTGTATTCATCGGACAGCCCATCAAGAACAACTTCAATGTGATCTTCTGTAGAAATGGGACAACCCACAACAGCCAAGTGGTCTACGGTTTTCTTGATATCAAGAAGGTAAGCAGAGATGGAGCGGTCCTTCTTGGGTGTACGCAGCTGCTGTTTGTGCTTCTTTATTTGAGCACGGGTTTGCGACGCATAATGGGTCTGGAGTTTTTCCCAGACTTGGTTTGAAGTGTCCATGCCAACCATCTGAGTTAGGATACCAACAGTCATAGACGCCAATAACCCGGCCAAGATTGCCTGATCCTGACGATTATACTGGATATATTTGGAATTAACAATGGGGGAAGAGTCTTCCTCGACAGAGATGAAGCGCAGAGGAATGCAAGAACCATCCAAAAAATAAAGAAGATCTAGGCTTCGAAGGGTGGCATTAACTTGTCGCCAGACAAGGAAATTGTCTAGATCCAATTTTAGAGGGATTAGGGTATGAAAGATATGAGGGAGAAGAGCTTCGGGCTTGGAAGAAAAAATTTCAGGATTGGTTTCAGTGGTGGATGATGAGGCCATTTTTGGCTTTGGATACCATATAAGAGTAGAGAGAGGACGAGAGGTTTAGAGAGAAGAATGAGAGAAAGAGAGAAACTTTATTATATGATTGAATGCCAAACATACAGGGAAGACTGGGTATTAATAGTACCAGTGCAGTAGTTAATACATATAAAACAGTTAAGATTGTTATACCTAACATAAGACTATTATACCTAACACAAACAAAACATGTCGAGATAGACCGACATTTTATTAAGGAGAAGTTGGATAATGGTCTTATAGCCACCGAGTACATCCCTTCAAGACTCCAATTGGCAGATATGTTTACTAAGGGACTTCGCACAAAACAGTTCAAAGATCTTACTTGCAAGCTGGGAATGATAGATATACATTCACCAGCTTGAAGGGAGTGTTGCATAATCAGGAGAATTATTCTGTAATTAAGTGCAGATTTTATTCTCTATTTATTAGGACAAATTTGTTAGTGATTTGATTTGTACAACTTTAATCACCCATTATTTCTTGCTTTCATTACCTATTATTTCCTTCCTTAATTAGGTTATAAACAGTCTATAAATTGATATTGTAATCACAATTGTAAATTACATCAGAAATACATTCCATCTATTTCTTCCAACGGTTAAACTTAAAGTCTATTTTCTAAAACTACGATTGAGGGCTTGGTCATTGATGACTATCTGAAATAATAGCAATGTCCTTATATCCATTTGACTTCACCATTTCATCATTTTCTTATTCATTTTATTACTTACAAATTTTCTAAGACACTCTCTCTGGACTTAAAACATGAACTAGGCACAAGCCCACCCAACATTATGCCAAACATTAACTTCATTATTAATAATTAAGGTTGGTCTACTAAGCAGATTTACATACCATTCCGATAGTGCCAAATGAACATCTCTCTTAATATACTAATCTATGGGTAAAGGCCCATGATTGATTTTATATATATAGCACTAGGAACAAATGAAGTGTGCCAAACTAGTTAAAATGGAAGCATACCATTTTCAAAAAGAGGAACTCACCTGCAAAATGCATCCAACTGTGCAAGCAGAAGTTTATTAGACAGGTTTAATAACTCTCCTACATCTTTTGAGGTGTTATAAAAGGTAAGCTCTGGGCCAATAGCCTGCATAGAAATATTTCATCACATCTTAAGACATGCATAAAGCAAAGACATTCACGACAACGGTATAAACCATACCACAACTTCTTGTCATAATACAGTTTTGATTACATATTTATATAATTATGGCATGATGATAAAATAAATTGCAAAACACATGCAACAGCAACAACAAAGCACACTTCCAAATCCAGGAAACTACAATTAAAGTAAGCCTACTTTGCCCTATGCCTTTAGTTAGTCTGTTTTGAATTATCATTTCTCACTTTGAAGGTGAGCAGCGTACTTCAAGGGATTAGATGAGAGGAACCTGTGCTGACAATGGAAAACAATTATTTGTGTCCTTATTTAGCATTCAAGTGGGAGAGGACTTGCATAGAGTGAGTCCTTGTATCACAGTAACCCATATTTCATTTAGAATCAATCATACACAAATCCATGAGTAGTTAACTGAAGCAACACTTAACCTGAAGCTCGATGATCAGTTCTGTGGAGTTATTAACAGCATTATTCTGACATAGTACTTCGTCCACAGTTCCTCTCAAAGAACTAGACTGAGGGCTTTCAACTAATTCTTCCAAGTACACATGATCATCCGCTAAAGCTGAATAGCTACTGCCTGATCCAAGAAATACACAGGAATCCAAATGCGGTCCACTCTGCAAAAATAAAAACAAGGTAATTAGTTTATTGGGCACCACAAATTTATATAATCTGTACGGCCCATCGACAAAAAATTTGATAAATTGAGACTATGACCTTAATAACAACATTTCTGAACTGCAACGTCTTCCCATTTCCAATGTATATTATAACCTCTGTGCTAGATGCTGTGAGATTAAAACCCTGCCTGTCCTTTAGATATAATATTCCACCATCACCATCGTAAATGAAATGATCAAAACCATCATCATCAACTATTAAAGGCTTTTGAGGTGATAGGGAAAATTCAGTACAAGGTTGCTTGTAGACAGGTTGATCAATGATGATAGCTTCCAGCATTTCAGACCTACTTTCTTCAACTGATAGCATACTACTGACAGTTGGAACAAAAAACTCGACTACAGCAAGAAGAAAATCTAGTGCAACAAGCAACTGAGGCCTCTGGACACACAAAGAAACAAATGTAGAATTCTGCCCAAATTTCACATCAACAATGAGCATTGTCTGAACTAGATTAAAATTATTTCCCTTAATTAAGCTACTATCAACTGAATCCTGGTTTTGATTATATGAAGAATTATGAAGAGGATTGGCTCCAACATTGTCAGGCTTTCCGATAGCTAATCGAAATTCCTGTTCAACTCCCTCACGGTTGTCAAACACACTGAAACCTTGCAGTGTTGCAGAGAGGAATCCATTTCCTGATGAGCTGGACTTATACAGCAGCCAGGCACTGCTGACCTGCACAAGGGAAAACCACAGACTGAGCCAAGCAAAATAAAGTTCTTTATTTTATTGAACTTAGTCAACTCCATCTTGTTTTAGAGAAATTAAGTCCCTAAAGTTTCTGCTAGAAAAGTGTTTTATCCTAATTAATTAGGCCACTCACCCAATCTTTATTGATCAATCTCAACAATCCTAATTTATCCTAATTTAATCTGGCTGTCATGTACAGAGGAAAATGTATAACTAACTATATAGTGTGGGTAATAATTATAAAGAAAATAATTTCATTAAGCTACTAAACAAACACTATAGTCTATTAGCTTTACAGCTTTTCTCTTTTCTCAACTATTTAACATAGCAGTAAGCTACACACACATATATTCTATTAGTACCTGTACAGTAGCTAGAGATGAATCTCTAGTTAACCCCGTATATAAGCTCAACTCAACGAGATTAATGGACACACAGAGTTTCAGCAGAACAGAGGCTTGAACATTGGTGGTCCCTGAATCAACACTATTTGTAACCTCAGGGACAATATCTCCTGTGGTATCATTTAATGTCAAGGAGGAATATTGATTCAGCGGTGGAGGAATATCGGGAACTTCAGAAATGTTAGAAACAGCACACTCAGTAATAATTTCATATTCTTTATTTGACACTTCCGCCTTTAACTCTTCAATCTGTAGAACCACAACATCCAATACAAGACAGATTTTAATACAGCAAGCTAATAGAAATAAGGTTTAATTAGTTATTTGGCTATACTTGCACAGTTCCTACATTTATTCTTGATATTCAAAAACAACTAATTTTAGTCCCCATAAATATATATTGTCCCTACTATAATTTTTAACTCAGTTCATACACACTTTTTAATTTGTTTTACTCCGTAAAACTCAAAATGACAAAAAAAAAGAATTAAGAAGTATATTATGGATTAATATTAACAACTTTTAACTGTAAGGAATAAAGCATAAAAATTGTGTAACTATAGGGACTTTAAAAACAGCTCATTTTAGTCCCTATACATATATTTCTAACTCAATTTAGTCTCTACACATAACTTTAAACTCATTCAATCCATGCACATATACTTTTTCTGTTTTAATTCCTACAGTTTTAGATAACAGGAACTAATATGGGTTAAAAGGTGTATGCATTGAAATTAGAAACGTTACAGGTAGGGACTAAAGTGTAAGGATTGTGCAAGTATATCGACCAAATGAGTAAATAAATCTATAAAAAACAAGTATACTAAGAACAAAAAATAACTGAAATACTCGCTAATATTTTTAAGTAAGGCAATCCCACTTTCACAAAACATTCCACAAGAAAAAGAAATATATTACCTTGACTATGACTTCAATACTTGGAAATTGACCTAACAAGTCTCGAAGCGACCGGTGAATAGTCACAGATAGCCCATTCACATCCTGAATTATGCTTTCACCTATGTCTGATCCAGTTCCAACATTCAAATTGATTTCTTCAACCTAAACCCGATCATGTTAAAACAAAATGGTTTAAAATGCAGGACACAATAAGCCCAAAATAAATTTAATATCGAAGTGACCACATAAGCAAGGGAGCCAAGGAACACTTGAAGATCCTTTCTAACCAAGTTTCTATCTTAGATAAAAGATAAAAGGATGTAAGAATTTATTATTTATGTCATGCGTAAAGTTGAATACAAAGAGAGCATTTACAGTAGTAGCTACCCTTGAAAGTAAAATGACACAAAGACCAAAAAGGGACAGTTGGAAATAACAAACTAAAGAGGAATATTCTTCTAGTGTAACAGAAAGATTCAGAGAGAAAAGAATATCTTTTATATTCTTTATTCTAATGTTTACTAATATCGTCCACAAAGCTAAGGTGTAGGTTCATGAGAAATGTCTATCGCATTGAGTTTCGTCTTTGATCAAAACAAATCTGGTTGGAGAAAGAAGCTTTGTCAGCAAATATACCCATTGATCCAAGAATGCAATATAATATATTTGAAATTGTTTGGAGAGAACTTTGTGACAAACAAAAACGACATCAACTTCCGTGCTTTTAGTGGGACTATGAAAATAGGGTTGTGAGTAACCACTGCACTTTGATTGTCACATACTAAGATGAGTAGAAAAGGGAACATGAAGTTCCTGCAGCAGTGCTTGAATCCAAGTTATTTCAGCTATGGCTGGCGACTGGATCCCCCCTTGACATCTAAGGTTTCTTCCGCTGTCACTATGCCTCTTGTCCAAATTTCTCCCTCCAAACATCTATTGTGGGTCCTCTTTCATCTGATAGATTAGGACAACATGTTATTTTCAATAAATAGTTTTACTCCTTCTGTTGCACTCACAATTACATCTTTTGCCGGACTCACTCACTCAACTTCCATGGCGGCCCTTGAGTTTTAGAAAGTGCCATAGTTCACATTATTGGTAATAAATATTTTTCCTCTTCCTTGTCTACTACGAGTTATTTACCTTTAATTACTATTGCCAATGGATCTAGGGTTTCATTGCATGGTGTTGGTACCATTACTTTTATTCCTTCTTTATCTAAGTCTCCATTTAACTTATTATCCATTAGTCGATTTGTTTATTTACAAGGCCGGAGTTCTAATTGGCATCGGATGTGAATCTCATGAGCTTTAAAAATCTCTACACATGTTGGTAGGATTATGGAATCTCTATCTCTCATTCATATTTTATTAGGTCATCCTAGTCTTGCTAAAATGCAGGAGCTTGTTCCAAGTTTGTCTAATTTATCAAGTTTAACGTGTGAGTCATGTCAGTTAGGGACACACATTCATAGTTCTTTTCCTAGTAATGTCTCACAACGTGCTTCATCCCTTTTTCCTTTAGTTCACTCTTAACATTTGGGACATTGTCGTATTAAGTCTAATATAAGATTTTAGTATTTTGTTACTTTTATTGATAATTATTCAAGATCTACTTGGGTGTTTTTAATAAAAAATTGTTCTGAGTTGTTTTTTTAAATAGAAGCTTCCATGTTAGGCATCACTACGCAACTTGATACATAGGTTCCTCGTGTTTTTGGTGGGAGGTTGTTCTTAGTGCGTGTTATCTCATTAATCGCATGTCATCTTCAATTTTAGATAACAAAACTTTCCATTCTATTTTATTTCCTTATGACCCTCTCCACCCCCTTACCTCCCAAAGTTCTTGGGTCCACATGCTTTGTTCATAATTATAGTCTTGGTCTCAATAAATTATCTCCTAGTTCACACAAATGTGTCTTTTTAAAGTTCACTTTATCATAAAAAAGAATATAAATGTTTCTCTTTTAAATTTCACTTTATCATAAAAAAGGATATAAATGTTTTTCACCTTTTCTTAACCGCTATTTTATTTCAGTAGATGTCTCTTTCAATGAGTCGTCCCTTTATTTTAAGTCTTCTCCTCGTTTTGTATCTCCATCTAATCAAGTTACTATTCTTGTTGTTTACAATCCTCTCGTTGTGCCTAGTGCACCTAAAGATTCACCACCTCCACCAACTCTTCAAGTGAGTTTCGTCCATCAAATGACTCTCTTTCAGTGCCAACACCTTTCACCCTCTCCGACTCCAACAGTTTAACCTAATCTTCTCATTGCCATCCGTATAGATATACATTTTACCCGTAATCCCTCTCCACCTTATATTAATTTGAGTTACCATAGACTATCTCAATCTTTTTATACCTCTCCACCTTATATTAATTTGAGTTACCATAGACTATCTCAATCTTTTTATACCTATCTTTCATCTGTTTTTATTGTATCTATAGGTGATGTCTTAACCTATCATGGTTGGCATTAGGTCATGCTTGATGAAATGAGTGCACTTCACAATAATAGAACTTGGGAACTCATTCTTCTACCTTTTAGGAAATCTGTTGTTGGTTGCTGGTGGATTTTTGCTATCAAAGTTAGTGCTTGTGGTACTATTGATCGTCTCAAAGTTCGTCTTGTGGCCAAGGATTATACCCAAATTTTTATAATGATACTTTTTCTCCAGAGGCAAAGATGGCTTTTGTTCGTTTACTCATAGCCATGGCTTCACTTCAAAAATGGCCTCTTTATCGAGTGGATAATGTCTTTCCTAATGGGTATAAGAAATTTGTATTAAGCAACCTCCAGCTTTGTTGCTTAAGGGGGTCTTCTGAATTGGTATGTCGCCTTCTGAATTGGTATGTCGCCTTCGCAAGTCCTTATATGGTCTCAAGCAGTTTTCTAAGGCTTGGTTTGCAAAATTTAGCAATGTTGTTCAACAGTTTGGTATGACTCGCAGTGAAGCAGATCATTTAGTTTTTTACTGTCACTCGAGTGTTGAGTGTATTTATCTCGTAATATATGTTGATGATATTGGTAATAACTTGATTTCCTGGAAGAGCAAGAAACAAAGTGTTGTGGCGAGATCAATTGCAGAAGCAAAATCCAGTTTTTCATGAAATGACCAAAACATATTGAGATTAATTGTCATTTATTCGAGAAAAGATTGTATCAGAAAATATCAAGACTGAGTTTGTTAATTCAAATGATCAATTGGTAGATATTTTTAGTAAATCCTTACGAGGACCTAGGATTGATTTTATTTGTAACAAGTTAAGTACATACAATCTATATGCACTAGCTTGAAGGGGAATGTTAGATATTATAAGATATCATTATTGTTAGATATTTCTATGTAATGGGCTTAGCCCATATTTCTCTATATAGAGATAACCCTATGTTTTTCTCCTTCCTTTATTTTAATAAATACCAAGAGTCGTTCCAACCATTAGCAACAATAAAGGTAAGACTAACTCTTCCAAAGCACCCAATAATAAATGACACTTAGAAGAACACTATAATCATTTCATAAATTAACTTGATCACCCCTTCCAACAGTCCAGAAAGTATTATCTAAAACAATATCATAATATTCATTAATGTCAAGCCAAATAGAAGAAAAATGATAAGAAGGATATTAATTATATCATTGAAATATTTTTTTCATATGAAATAAACTCTTATGAGTTTATCAGTCAAATTTACAGAGACTCTCGAGTTTGATAACCTTGCTCACCACACTAATTTTTTGTAGAATAGGTCTAACAAACTCACTGCAAAAGCATGTACCACTCAAACGACAATCCGATAGCAAAGAGAATCCACAAATGATAATGGTAGAAGGTAAACTAAGAGCAAGAAAGAATCACACAAAATAATGTGGAAATGTTAACGAACTTCAGAACTTCAATCTACTTCCACGACAAAATTCACTATGAACAGAGATTATAGCTTGAAAGCTTGAAGTTTCTCTCTCTATGAACTCAAGCTCAACTCATAGTTTTTCGTTTTTACAATTGAACAAAAAGATTTGGGTTAATAATAACTCTATGAACAACAACTCTAGCTTGACCAAGTTGATGTATAATTTATGACTCCCTAATAACATGAAAAGAAGCACCATAATTAGGAATCCATGTAGAATTCACACCATCTTGAGAAGATGTGTTGGCAAGCATAGAGTTAGGTGTGATAGCTTGAGTACTTTTGAATTGTGTCCCAAATCTGAAAAGAGTGTGTGTTGGACTAATAACACAAGAGAGAATTGAATTCAATAATGTTGATTATAACCATGTAAAAAGCATTTGATGCTAAAGTTCCCAAGGTTCATATGCAAGATTCACCCAATCAACATCACGATCTCGATCATCGAGATGATCAACATCACGATCTCGATCATCGAGATGATCAACATCACGACCTCCATCATAGAGATGATCAACATCACAATCTTGATCATAGAGATATCACAGAGCAATAGTAGGATTAGCAACGAATACCTTAGGTCTATATGATTTAGTAACATGCTCAACTTGTTGACGCCACATAAATTAGTTGGCGGCATCATGTTTTTTAACAAGGGAAGTGGGAAAGGGATAAGGTATGGATGTGATGGTATTAGCGGTAGCCATGCACACGAGGATGGAAGGCTCTAGCTACCATCATAAAGAAAATATTAAAGGATGTAATATTTTATTATTTTTATCAAGTGTATAGATAAATACAAAGGGAGTATTATAGTAACTACCCATGAAAGCAAAAATGACCAAAAAAACCAAAATAGACTCAGTGAAAAGGGACAGTTAAAAATAACAAACTAAAGGAGAATATTGTGCTAGTGGAACAAAAATATACATGCAGAGAAAAGAACATCTTTTATATTCTTTATTCTGATATATCCTAATACTCTATAACCTGAAAATTAATCATATTATGAGCAACCAATCTCACCTGGACAGTCAAAGTTTCCAAGTGTACTGCATTAATTTCACTTTTACTTCCACCAATCCACTGAAATGTGTTCTTCACAGTTATATGGACAATGTCAAGCTTCAAAAAACTGCATCAAAGAAATATCAATAACTGATATATAAGGAAGGAAAACCACACTTGATCCATTACTTAACAGCGGACGCTGTTAGATTAAGTGTCCCATTAACAACAACTATACAACACAGTGTGTCTGATGTAAAAACAAATGTGAAATCGATATTCAGAGAAGTTATAAGTGAAAAGGAAAACTAAATTCTTCAGCTTACTCAAGGCTATCTGTCCTTTGTGGCATTAATATTATAGGCTTCTTGAGAGAAAGATCAAACTTCACAGCAGGCGATCCTTCAATTTCGCTAGCTGAAAACCATTTCTCTGAATTTGTTGCTTGATCTGTTACTTTGACGACACTCTTTGGGCCTTCTGGAACTAGACCCATTAAGTAGCCAACAACCTGCATGCATTTCAGACTCAAGAAACCTTTATAATAAAATTCACAAAGCTGACCCAATTGGTAAATACCTCCTGCAAGAATCGATTTAGATACACAATGCGCACTTCTGAAAGCTCTCCAAAAAGACTGAAATCATAACCTTCATAGTCTTCATCATCATTGCTAAATGATGTAAATTCCAACTACATGGTCAATAAGAAATCAACAGTAAGCTCACTATAGCAAAACTAAACACTGAAAGTTATAAAGTAAAGGTTTATCATTTTTTTCTCTTTTATGTTTATTATATAATTAAATATTATTATATTATTATTAGATATTTCATATTTATATAATGGTAGTCCATATATTTCTTTTTTTATATAAACATAACCTTATATATTACACAAGAGATTTACCCTATTCTTTCTTTTTCTTTAATATGGTATCTAAAGCATAGGGTTAGGATTCAATTTTTATTGGTGAACCCACTTTTCCCTGGAATTTTCCAGCCACCGCCACACCGCCTCGCCGAGCCGTTGCTGGAATCTCGCCGGAGCCACTGCCGGAATCGCTGTCGGAGCTTTCATCTTTGTTGTTTCCGCCAATTGACCGGTGACTGGATTTGTCCTTATCCTTTATGGCTTCTTCTGCTGCAACTGTGGCTTCTTCTGCTGCAACTGTGGCTTCTTCTGCTGCCGCTGCAACTGTGGTTTCTTCAGCTGTCCTTATGCCGGATCCGTCTATTTATACTAATTATGTCAATATTCATCTCTCCATTGACAAATTGGATGGAACCAATTATGACACTTGTGCATCAGATATTAAATTATGGCTCAAGAGTCGTTGATCATCATGTCCATCCTAATGTTGCTGAAAATGAGGTTTCCCATAGGTTCAAAATTGATGTTCAATTATGCATTGTTATCAAAACTACCATTCACTCATCTTTAAAACAATTTTTTTCGTAACATGTTCAGAAGTTTGGGAACAAGCAACATTAATATACACCAATGTTACTCAATGTCTTTATGGTGTGTCAAAATCTTCTCACAGTTGTTGCACCCAACATCTTAATGGTACACTAGCGGAATATCTGGGTAAACTTCATGCTCTTCTTAATGATATTAATGAGTTATTACCTCTTGCCCCCACTTCTTCTCAAGAACTAGAACAAAGATCCAAGTTCTTCATGTTTTGGGTTTGCATGGCCTTCCTGATGATTATTCTCATGTTTGTGATCAAATTTTGGGATCTCCTATCGTGTCCAATTTTACTTCCACTTGTTCTACCCTTCTACGTGTGCCAGGTAAACACACCACTGATATCACGTCTCATGTTGATGACTCTTCTGCTTTAGTCTCTTAGCATAATGATCGTACTCGCTCTCACAAGCTGGGTAAAGGGCGTCACAAGTGTGACCATTGTGGCAAACTTGGCCACAAAATTTTCAAATGTTATGTCTTATATGGTCATCCTCCTAAATCTGTTGCGGTGGCTCAAACTACCCCTATGCAACCTTCTACTGTGGACCATACTTCAATTGATACCCCAGGCCAACCTGCTATTTTGAATTTCTTAAATGGGATGAGGATTGTCAGAACCCTAGTTCCACGACTTTTGTTGCACATTCAGGTACATCTTTTGTTGGCCTCACTCACTCCACTATCCTTGGCCCTTGGGTTCTAGATTCAGGTGCCACATATCACATTGGTAATAAATCCTTTTTCTCTTCCCTATCTATTACAGGATATTTACCTTCAATTACCATGGCCAATGGATATAAGGTACCATCACATGGTGTTGGTACTATTAATATTTTTCCTTCTTTATCTATTGATAATATTCCTTATTCCTGGGTTTCCATTTAACTTATTATCCATTAGTCGTCTCACTTGTTCCTTTAATTGTGTTATTTCTTTTACCAAAGATTCTGTTTCTTTACAGGACTGGAGTTCAAGCACCGATGTGAGTCTCATGGACTTTATCAACTGCAGATCTTTACACATGTTGGCGCGATTATGGATTCTCCATCTCTCATTCACGCTCGGTTGGGTCATCCTAGTATTGCCAAGATGCAACAACTTGTTCCAAGTTTGTCTAATGTGTCTACTTTATCGTGTCAGTTAGGGAAGCACATTTGTAATTCTTTTCCTAGTAGTGTCTCACAACGTACTTCATCTCTTTTTGCCTTAGTTCACTCTAACATTTGGGGACCAAGTTGTATTAAGTCTAGTTTAGGATTTTAGTATTTTGTTACTTTTATAGATAATTATTTAAGATGTAATTTGGTATTTTTAATGAAAAACTGTTCTGAGTTGTTTTTTATATTTCAAATATTTTACAATGAAATTAAAAATCAATTTGAAATTTCCATTAAAATTGTGCAGTGATAATGGACATGAGTATCTTTCTCATTCTTCTAAAAATTTTATGGCTTCTCATGGTATTCTTCATCAAACTTCGTGTGCTTATACACCTCAACAAAATGGGATAACTGAGCGCAAGAATAGAAATCTTGTTGAAACAACTCGTACTATTTTAATCCATGGTGATGTCCCTTAGCGTTTTTGGGGTGATGATGTTCTTAGTGCATGTTATCTCATTAATCGCATGCCACCTTCAGTTTTAGATGACAAAATTTCTCATTTTATTTTATTTTCACATGACCCTCTCCACTCTTTACCTCCCAAAGTTTGGGTCCACATGCTTTGTTCATAATTTTAGTTCTGGTCTTGATAAATTATCTCCTAAGTCACACAAATGTGTTTTTTTAGGATTCACTAGATCACAAAAAGGATATAAATGTTTCTCGCCTTTTTCAGTAAATGTCGCCTTAAGTGAATCTTCACTTTACTTTAAGTCTTGTCCTTCTCTTTCTATGTCTTCATCTATTGCTCTTGTTGTGCCTAGTGCACCTAACGATTCACCACCACCACCAACTCTTCAGGTGTATAGTCGTCATCAAACGTCTCATCGTTTATCATCTGACTCTCTTCTGGTGCTAACACCTCATCCCCCTCCAACTCCAACAGTTGAACCTGATCTTCCTTTTGCTATCCATAAAGGTCTACGTTTTACCCATAATCCCTCTCCACATTATACTGCTTTGAGTTACCATAGACTATTACAGCTGGATTCTTGCTATCAAAGTTGGTCCTTATGGTACTATTGATCGTCTCAAAGCTCGACTTGTGGTTAAGGGTTATATCCAAATTTTTGGTTTAGACTATGGTGATATTTTTTCTCCAGTGGCAAAGATGGTTTTTGTTTGCTTATTCATAGCTATGGCTGCTCTTCAACAATGGCCTCTTTTTCAACTGGATGTCAAAAATGCTTTTCTAAATGGGGATTTGCAGAAAGATATTTATATGGAGCAACTTCCCGATTTTGTTGCTCAGGGGGAGTCTTCTGGATTGGTATGTCGTCTTCAAAAATTCTTATATGGCCTCAAGCAGTCTCCTAGGGTTTGGTTTGAAAAATTTAGCAATGTTGTTCAACCGTTTGGTATGACTCCCAGTGAAATAGATTATTCAATTTTTTATTGCCACTCGAGTGTTGGGTCTTTCTATCTTGTAGTATATGTTGATCACATTGTTCTTACAAGCAGTGATCACAATGACATCTCACAAGTAAAACAACACCTTTGTCAAAACTTTCAGACCAAAAATCTTGGCAAACTAAGATATTTCTTGGGGATTGAGGTAGCACAATCCAATACTGGTATTGTCATCTCTCAAAGAAAATACGCATTTGATATTTTGGAGGAAATTGGGTTGATGAATTCGAAATCTGTTGATACTCCCATGGATCCCAATGTCAAGCTTCTACTCAATTAGGGGAGCCTCTCTCAGATCCTAAGAAGTACAGGAGATTAGTTGGAAAATTGAACTATCTCACTGTTACTCGTCCTGATATTTCCTTTGCAGTTGGTGTAGTGAGTCAATTTCTTAATTCTCCATTTGAAGATCATTGGAATGCAGTCATTCATTTATAAAGTACATTAAAAACTCTCCTAGAAAAGGTTTGTTATATGGTCATAATAACCATACTAAAGTCGTTTGTTATTCAGATGCTGATTGGGCAGGATCTCTATCTGATAGAAGATCAACTTCAGGTTATTGTGACTCCATTGGTAATAACTTAATCTCTTGGAAGAGCCAGAAACAAAGTGTTGTGGTGAGATCTAGTGTAGAAGCAGAATATAAAGCTATGGCCTCGGCTACTTGTGAGCTTATTTGGCTTAAACAATTACTTTGCAATTTGGAGAGGTTACTCAAATGACACTTATATGTGATAATCAGATTGTTCTTCATTTAGCTCAAATCTAGTTTTTCATGAAAAGACCAAACATATTGAGATTGATTGTCATTTATACCGGGAGATATCAAGACTAAGTTTGTTAATTCAAATAATCAATTAGCAGATATTTTTACTAGGATTGATTACATTTGTAACAAGTTAGGTACATATGATCTATATGTAGCAGCTTGAGGGGAGTGTTAAATATTATTACATTTAATTAGATATTATTAGATATTTCATATTTATGTAATGGGCTTAGCCCATATGTTTCTTTTCCTATATAAACATAACCCTATGTGTTCAATATACACAAGGAATTTACTTTATTCTTTCTTTTCCTTTAATAAATAAAAACAAAACTGAATGAGTCATGTGTAAATTTGCTAACTAAATACTTAAATTAGTCTTGCCAAGTAACACCAAATCTAATAGAAATATGGAGCAAATCAACAAAATACTGATAATCAATTTAACACCTTTTGTAGGCAAACAAAGATTGTTTGAAGAAAACAAAATGAGATAAAGTATGAAAATTATCAAAAAGGTTATATTACAACCAAGGTTATCAAACTCGAGAGTCTACTTAGACTCGTGGGAGTCCAGTAAACTCGACTCGTAAACCCGACTCGTAGACTCGTAAGAGTCTACTTAACATAAAAAATTTAACAAAAAAGAAAAATTCATGATACAATTTCCATAATATTGAAATAAACAAATTCATACACCAACAAAATAACTAAAACTATACAAATATTATTGAGTTTAAAAGTCCCAT
>Ga0123342_1002135_pt1 | contig 33176 bp, 22 predicted proteins | sample Turbeawhitnodule_FD_89960 | JGI IMG/M metagenome (GOLD analysis project Ga0123342, IMG submission 89960) | Root nodule microbial communities of legume samples collected from Mexico - Turtle bean Mexico white nodule | ecosystem: Host-associated > Plants > Roots > Nodule | place: Mexico: Nepantla... | reverse complement strand
TGGTACTATCACTATGGCCTTGAAGCCACCTTTTCCTTCTCTTTATCACTTTCCCGAGATATCGGGTCTTGAGGCTTTCCCACGGCGTCGCTCCCTCCATGGTCTTTCCTACCCATGGGTATCGGGGAACCATACTGTGATTGCCTTACTTTTACACTGTTTAATCTGGCTACGCCCTGGTTGGGCGACGCCTCCAACCAGGCGACGCCTTGCCTTGGCGACGCCTTGCCTTGGCGACGCCTTGTCCTATCTTGGCGACGCTTCCTCTTGGCGTCTCTACACCTGGGCGACACCTTGAGTTGACTTTGACTTTGCAGTCGTTGACTTTGACTTAATCAACGCCCTGATACGGGACGGTACAATTGTTAATCCAAAAATCATAAACAAAAGAGTAATTTATACAAATATGCAATCCTAAAATCAACTCACATCTACTTACATCAGCAAGGTGCCGTTGCACAATAAAAGCTGCATAATTGCTGCCTAACTACTACATAATATTTGGATAAAGAGTTCGGTGTATAAAAAGGAATAGGATTGATAAAATCTAGCCTGGAAGAGACAAAGTAAATCTGATTTATGCACTCTGCTTTTGTTTCTTTGAAGGAAAATTAGCAAACTACTTAATCTTTTTTTGCAATGTTTACTTAGGTTGGATATCTACAGTTTAGTCCCTCCCAGTGACTAATGTAAATTGATATGAGTTTGTTTGTAAGAGGTTGAAACAGTCCTTAAATATCTTTTTTAATTACATTTATTCATTATTAATAAAATAAAATCACCACAATTTATATTTAGCCTATGCCACAAATCAGATTTGATGTAAACAATACAAACCAAACCATTAGATCAACATAAATTGAAGTATTGAAAATGGAAATATTTTTTATTTTAAAATATTAAAAACATATTTAACCTACTTAATTAATTAACTTATATTATTAGAAAAATACAAAAATAATAATCTGCAATAATCACTTTTAAAATATTTTTAATATACAAAGTATTAATTTCTCACCCTCCTCCACTCTATCTACTTCTCTACCTCTGAGTATATAGGCTCTGCACTGACTGTCATATGGCACTGCATCCAATTCTCTATGAACTTGGTTTTCCCTTTTGAGAAACAAAAAGAAATGGAGAACAACCTCTACAACTTTCACTATTCAGCAACTTACTCAGGCCAGTCAACAACAACGGCTCCTCCTCCGCCCTCTAAGTCTGTCTTTGGGAAGGAAGATGATGTTTCAGAAGTACTTCGTGACAAAGTTGCTTCTCATCCTCTATTTCCTCACCTCCTCCATGCCTACATCGATTGCCACAAGGTTATACATACATATAAGTATAAAATGTGAATGATATATATATATGCTTCCAACAATTTTCAAGTGTCCATAAAAAGATTATTGAGTGCTTTGGGGAACAAAAAACCCCTTTTGAAACTATATGATTAATCATCACTAATCAGTTCTAGTGTTGTATTTAGCAATGCTATTCATGATTATGAGTGATTTTGTGTTTCAATTTTCAGGTGGGAGCGCCACAAGATATGGCAGACCTATTTGAAGGAATCAAAGGAGAGTATAGTGGGGTGTGTCAGATATCTGACTCTAAATCTGATCATGGCTTCTTGGGTGCTGATCCCGAGCTTGATGATTTCATGGTCTCTTTCTCTTCCCAATAAATATATTTATAATATAGTTTCTTCTTAAAATACTCAAGAAGTAAATCACAAACCCTAATTACGTTTCTTCAGCTTATTGTTATGTTTGCTGCATATTGAAGGGAACGTTTTGCGATTTGTTGGTGAAGTACAAATCAGATCTTTCAAGACCCTTTAACGAGGCATCCATGTTCCTCAGCCTTATGGAAACTCAGCTTCACTCCATCTGCAACGATCTTGCTGTCATAGACAAAACTCTTCTTCAACCTGCAGGTCTTTTCTCTTGTTTCAATGCCATGCTCTTGTTTTCATGTGTTCTCTGATCTTTAAAAATGAGACGTATGGGTGATAAGTTAAGAAGTTCACAAGGTTTACACCAGATAAAATATATGGGAAATTATTAATTAACATTTATAAGATATTAGTACATGGATATAAAATAATTCAATAATCGATTTTTGTGTTTATCTTTCATTCATCCTTATAACATATGAAATTATTTAAGAGACGAATACAAAAAATATTGTACAAATAATACTTATCTTCATAAAACCATTAGAGATTAATTAAGGTTCATGAAATAATATGAGACCAAGGTTAGTTTTAGTTTTAAAAGGTCCCAAAGCATGTCTGAGGAACTGGCTGGGTCACATGGCAAGTAGTCACGTGGTTTGTGTTTGCTTTGGTAGCCAATTTTTTAGTTATACATCCTTGCTAACTTCATGATTAAAATATAAAATGGCTTGAAAAAAGAGTATATTTATATATATAATTCTGTAAATGTGAGTTATTATAAATTGAATTGGTTGAATAAAGTACATGAATTGTTGTATATTTACTTGACATGTGTTAAATTCATATGAATAAAAATGATATATATCTAAAGGCCAAGTTGACTCACCAAACATGATTAAAGTTGAAGCCCTGCCTATATATATTCTTCCTTCGTTCAAACAATTAAGCTATGTCCATCAACTAGAGTGAAGGAGGTATATGCATAATGTCTTAGTGAGCCATCGTTTCTTAGAATTAATTTCCATAAATATGTAGTACAAGAAACCAGTGTCTAATGATACACTTTTAAAAGAAAAAGAAAAAACTTCTAATGAAGTATTAACAAATGCACTTGTAATATTACTTTATAAAGTAATGTGAAACTCAATATACTTGTAGGAGTTAGATGTTTGATTTTTTTAGAGATAACAATGACTTTTGTATTGTATTATGTATGTATAGAGTTAAAGTATCTTTTAAATACTCTAAATAATTTATTTATTCTTAATTGATAAAAGAAAAGCCAAGTGAAACTTAAGATAAACTATTTATTTAAGACTTTTTTGTCTATTTCATATGTCCATTTATACATTTTTTTTTTTCATGTTTAACCATTGAGTTAAAAAATATTACCTCAGATTTTCAATTATTAAATTTAAAATATCGTTAAAATTAAATTTGATTTTAATATACAAATAATTATCTTTTATTGTTTTAGGATAAACCCTCAAGTGATTGAAAACAATCACCAATAGAATTTTATAATATTTTTACACATCCATATACTTTTATTTGACCTATTTTGTTCCATATTTTCTTTATTTTTCTTTTATCTCCAACTTGTTTATATTTATCGTGAAATTTTATTTTATTATATAAATAACCGTCTCCTTTAAGATTTAGCATTTTTTTTATGTAGAAGTTGAACTGATCAATACAAACAAGGAAGAGAAAACGTTAGTATTCTCGTGTTGTTTTAAATCCTTTTACTGAAACTTCGTTGGTTTAATTGTTCATTTCTTAATACATAATTATTTTACATTGGTATATATACTTTTTTCACATAAATTCGATTCCACTACATTACTTTGTTTCTGCTGCTGTTTCTTTCAGTAGGTTGAGGACGATATTTCATGTTAGTCTATTACTTTGTTACTTATCAATATTAAACAACACACTTTTATCAACCTAAAGAGGTATAAAAATAGATAAAAAAAAAGTGAGTAAAATGAAGCTAACCACTGCATATAAATCAGAGTGCAGTAATTGCAAAATGAAGAAAAATGCTATGTACGCATAGAGTGAAGAAAATATTACGGTGGAAATGGATTATATATTATGCTGTAGATAATAGTATAAAAGTTGATAGAGAAAGTAGAACAATTACAAAATTTATTGACTAACTTGAAATATTATTAGACTCCTCATTGTGGATTGTACTGAAACTTCAACTTCTTAAAACTGTAAGTCTTAAAAACTACTCCCGTAAGTTCTGAGAATGAGAAATGCATGCATTGAAAAATGCTACAATACAAGCTTAAAGAAAGTTGATACTGAGATAAAACTCTAATAATTTATAGAGTATATATTTTTATCAGTGATTCTTGTTCTTAGTATATGCTGGTTCCATTTTAGTATTGGAGAAAAACAAGTCCATTGTACTTCAGATGAGTCAGATTCTTTAATTAAGAAGTTTATTTCAAACTCCATGTTATGATGTCTACTAGACATTGCAGATATAATGAAGTGCATGAGTTGATAGTGATTTAAATAAATAGCAGTGGTGTACACAAACACACTTATCCCTTAGATAGTTCATTTCAGGCATCACCATTCATTACTTTATTTATTTCTCTCTCTCTGTCTTTTGCTTAGCAAAGTCCATGACCCGCTCCTCCTAGGATCATCTGCATCAAACTTTTCTCTTAAATATTTTGTAAATCTTTCACAGTGTTATTAAACTAATGAAAGGAAATGATGGAAAAGGTTTTCATAGTTTTCCCTTTCCATTTTTTATACTTGGAGATAGAGAAAGAAAATGAGGAAACCAAACTGTATTCCGTTTCATTTTTCGTCTGTACTTTAGTATTTTTACTATAGAACTTTAGCCAAAGGAAAAAGTGATTTATAATATATATCTAAGGGTTCTGATACTGCTATTCAGAAACTCCTTTCTCCTCTTTTTCATCATTTCTCACTTTTTCTAACTGTTTTTGACTCAGCAAATAATGAAAATCCTTTAAAGTTCTAACAAGTTACAAACTCTCTAATTATAAGATATATATATTACTCTTAGTTTTCCTTTTCCTCCATCCCTTCCTTTAGTCAAACAACATATATTATTTGTTGAAAAAGAGTTTGGAGCCAACTTGAAAGAGGTATAGTTATTATGGATATGGCCAAGTGTGTCTTCTCTTTGATCTTTATCATGAAGATTCTGTCCCAAGTAGTGGTGTGGTTGCACGTGTTATATACACTGATCTCATCGTTTTCTTAGAAATTCACTCCTTTCTCTTCCTTTTGTTTTCTTTAATCACATCTCTGCTGCTTTTGAGGCTATCCATTAACCCTATTTCAAAATTGCTTTGAACTGAGCCTTATTTGTACTTGAACCCTTCTGGTTGTCGCAGATTTTATTATAGTAATGCCTTCACAGAACGAGGATACATAGTACTTTATACCACATGTCTGCATTCATTGGCTATTTTGAGTAAACCAGTTCCAGTTTTGGATAAAGTTGCTTTCTTTTGTTTGTGCATATTGTGCTGGATCTGAAGATTGTGGATTGGAATGAAAATAAGCGTCACAAAACGTGGAAAGAGTTAGTTTACTCTGGATTATCCAGTTAAAATGCACACACATGAAACTTTATATATCTGTTAATGCTTTTATATATATGTGCTTTTTTCAGATGTATGCATGCTTGTCTATTGGTTATTGAAATATTCTTATATTACATCAGGACTGTGAAGTTTTAACTATACAATAAGAAAGATTTAGATATAGATTGTTTTAAGGTTTTGAGTTCCAACTTTAGAACATTAAAACTTGAAAAAGTTTTAACAACTAATATGCTTCTTCAACTCATAATACAAGACTTGAAGTTAGAAAAAGATACTATAATTTTTTATAAAAATATAGAATCGACAAATATTCCACATTATTAATTGTTTCTTTATAAGAATCATTGCTTGTAGGTAACCAACTAATTCTTAATAATAAAGTGTAGTGGTTGTTCATTAATGTCTCTTAGTAGATTCCTAATTCTCTAATCAGTTTCCTTCTCCACAAATGCCTTTAAGGTCCATTTAGAGTTTTTTTAGTGATTTCACCACGTTTGGAATAAAAAAAATGTATCAAAGTTTTTAAATATAATATGTAAGTGTAAAAAAACCCTAGTAAAACAGATTAAATAGACCAATTTTCATTTAGATACAAGCTCCCAGATATTTGAAGTATTAATATTTCGTGGAGGAGGGGAGAGAAAAAGAATATTTATAAAAAATAAATCTTTAGCATTATATATAACAAAATATAACAAATTTTGGATTTGAAAAATATTTAAAAGCATTCCAAATGTTTTGACTAAAATATTATGTTTTTGAAATATTAAATTACATGATATAAAAGTAAATTGATTTCTAAATTTTCTCATATTACTTTGAACTAAATAAGTAAGGAATTTTTTTAGTTTATACTCATTCGTAATGTCTAATCAAAGTTTCACTTTTCTTTTGCTTTGCTTTTCCTTTATATTAAAATTTCTTTGCACTCTTTCCTTATTTTGCACCCAACAAAATTTACTAAATAAATAAAAAGATAAATAAATAGAAAGAATGAAAACGAGTTTCCTTTTTAATATTCTCCCTTGAAATAAATAGAAAGGAAAAAAAAACAAAAGAAATTATCTCTTTAATTTATTCTTAAATGTACTCCAATTTTTATCTTCAAGAAAATGAGAGCAATAATAAATTTAAAGAAATTTAAAAATAAACTTTATTCTTCTATAATCTAAAATGAAGGGTAATAGAATTCCTTCCCAATCCTTTATTAATGTCTTCCAAACAAAGAAAATATTATATTTTCTCCTTTTACTTTATGGTCTTCTCCATTTCTTATGAATCATTTCACTAACACATGTATATATCCACACAAAATGCCAACTTGGATGAGTTGTTTTCCTTTTTAGTCAAAGGAAATTTTAATTTTAGCTTTAAGAAAACACAAAAATAAGTATTTGATCTCTCTTTAAAGTTTATATTTTAGAAAAGAAAAAAAATATATAATCTCATGATAAGTACTACTAAAGGAACGTTTATATATAAACTTGCTAAGTGTCAATATTTCTATTACTAAGAAGAGTTGTAGTGCTCCAAAGATCTATAAAGATACCATGTATCATTCTCAACCCTATTCCTTCTTAAGAACTTCATAAGTAGACTGAACTGATTATATTTTATTTTTTCTAGCTTTCCAAATCCTAATATCATTCTTCTCTTTGCATAGTTGGATGTTATCTAGATCTCTTATAAGCCTATCCATAAAAGGTTTTTCCCACTCAAATTATTCTCTTCTCCATATGATTTCTCATCTTCACACCTTATTTTCCCAATGCTTAGCCTAAAAAATCATTGACTTTTCTATTGCATTTCTATAGAGTCTGGGTAGCCCAACCTTTAATGCAATCTCCCCTAACCACTTATGTTCCCATGAATTTATACTTTCCCTATTTCCTACTATTCAACCTATGTTGTCATTGATCCAATTTACATTGCTTTCCTTACATGTTTCCTTAATATCTTTTTACCACTAAAATAATTCATATTCATTGTTTCATCCAAATTTCTCCATCCATCATATTTGGATTCAATTACTTTCTTCCATAACCCATTTGACCTTGTTCCCAGCCTCCATAGCCATTTAGAAAGCAATGTCTTATTGAATTTTTTTTATCTTTCACTCCCAACTCCGTCTTCTTACATATAAATTGGCCAAAATCATGTGTCATGCATATTGTTGTGATATTCTACTTACTATGTCATTCTCGTAACACATGCATAAAGAAACTACTAAGAGTTGAGTTAATAGTGAAGAGTTTTAATTTACATAAGTTATAAATTCAAACTTCATTAGCATAGTACAAGAGTTGAGTGTTGCTACCACAATTTTATGAGTGTTATCCATAATATGAAATTTCTAATCGTTATGCTTGTGTGCACAACCTTCCCATGATTACATTGGTCAATTGTTTCCTTTTTTATCAACAATAAAGAATTAAAATGGAAGTATTAGGGGTACTCCAACCCATATACAAAAGTCTCACCCCATCTAAATATAGGGGTCACAAAAAGCATAAAGCTAGATATCAAAAAGGCCTCAAGCCATAATTGCAGGGGATTAAACAAAAAACATAACAATCCAGGATACCGCCAGACATAGTTTCTACCAAAATATATTGCATAAAAATTTCATTGCACCACTTTCCTTTCCACCAAGCACCAAAAAGAGATGCAGTGACTTTGGCTACCCCTATTTGAATCCACGCATCCATGTATACAACAGAATATTGATACTACCATTCAAACCATTTCACAACACCTTCAAATCATGTACTAGCTTTGGCTATGCCCATGATTGGGAACTCACGTTCATGAAAAACATACACAAAGCATATCAATGAACAAATTTTAAACATGCATATATAAGTTAGTACACCAATCTGAATAAGAAAAATTAGATTTCGGAAACTTATAGTTAACCCATGCCCAAACCTTCATTTGGGCCACAATAAAAAATTTTAATAGGGTCCACCACTGCATTATTGAAAATAATACAATGTCTCTTACTCTAAATACCCTATATTATAGCCATCCACATGGATTTCCACATGCTATTTTCCAAGCAATTGATGTTCGTAAACCCTATTTGTTCAAAGTGTTTTTTGACTCTATCTCAGTGTACAATAATCTTCTCACCTACACATCAGTCATATACACCTTAGAAGTCACTTTACAAGTAAGAATAAATTATTTACACTTCCTGGACTAATCTCACACATAACACACATCCCCCCACTAGGTTGAATTCCTCTAATCATAACTTGCAATTTTCCCTATTAAGACACATCATGCAAAAATGTGTCCTTACAACAAAGCTTTTAGTTCCAAAAAGTAATTAAAATTAAAATCAAGAATATAAATTGGCTGCACACCATTTAAATTTAAGAGAATTGCATAAACAGATTTCACAGACTAAGTATTTGATGAGTCTCCCGGCCAAGACCACTCATCTAACCTATATGCATATAAAGAGATAGATTTCATTTCCTCCATGATAGCACTAACATGTTCATGTTCCCATTGGAACTAATCTCTTCTCCATGATAATTTCCAGCACTAGTGATTCTCCTTCCATGACCCATACTACTATAGAAACCCCTCTTTATTTACTGAATTCAAAAACAACCTAGGGTATCTACTTTTAAGGGTGTCATTTCCTACCCACCTATCAGTCCAAAACATAATTTTACTCCCTGAACCTACCTTCCACCTTCTATGCATATCAAACCAGTTATTTGGATTTCTCCCACAACTTTTCTTAATAACTTTCCACCACCAAGATTCATATTAGAGTTGTTACTATCTTCCAATCCTTTCCAAGACCCTTACTTGGAGTCCATAATCCTTTTCCAGAATCCTAAATTCTCACATCCTAATCTTCATTTCCATTTCCCTAGAAAGGAAATATTAAAAAGTTTTATATCTTTGATGCCTAAGCCCCAGAGATCGAGAATTACATAAATAACCCCATTTTACACAAACAATTTTCCTTTCACTTGCTCTCCAACCCCACAAAAAGTTTCTTTGTATTCTTGTAGTTACATTCACCACACTTGTGGGGATTTTGAGCAAAGAGAGGTAGTACTGGGGAACATCAATAAGAACTGATTTTAACAACTACCAGCGAAGGATAAATGTTTTCCTTTCCAAAGTGAAAGCTTACTCCTAATCTTAAGAATTGCATATCCCCTAATGGGACTCCTAGATATATAAAAGGCACCTCCATTATGTTACAATTTAGAATTTTAAAGTATATTTGGTTATCTATATTATGCACACATATTCCAGCAATCTTGCTTTTCCTAAAGTTCACATTCAAACCTGATGCTAGTTCAAAACATCTTAATGCACATTTAATTGTTATGATATTTTTCACATTTGTCTCACAAAAAAACTATTGTATTATCAGCAAACTGCAACATGCTAACATCCACATGATCTTTTCCTACTTTATTCCCGTCATATAAATCTTTTCCTTGGGCCCCTCTCATAACACTTGTCAATCCTTCAGCCACAATAAGAAACAAGAAAGGTGCCAGTGAATCCCCCTGTCTTAGTCTCTTTGACAGGTGAAATTGTTTAGTTGGACTAACATTGACTAGGATGGATATAGTTGATGATTGTAGACAACTTCTAATCCATTTAATCCACATGACACCAAATCCCATCCTTTGAAACATATAGAGTAGGAATTCCTAATCCACATAATCATAAGTTTTTTCAAAGCAACGTTTTTGAACCCAATGGGTGCTTCATGGTGCATGAAACGGTGGGTGAGTGTGAAGGGAGACTTTGATGATTCTGCAACGTTTTTGAACCCAAGGGGTGCTTCATGGTGCAGGGAATATGCCCCCATATTTTCAGGTGGTGTTCGGTGCTTTATCCATGTTAAGGCCACGTAAGTAGGGTGCACGGGTGTGAATGTTGAGGCCAAGTATATAAGGAAGGCAATCCATGGACACCTAAAAGGTTACAGGGGTTACAAGCAGGTGCTGGCAGATGGCATGCAGAAGATGGAAGATTGGAAGTGCAACGTGTCAAATTATGTGGATTACCTAAGATTCTGTTCTAAACAAATAGTTGGGACACAATTTCAATGCTTGGATCCTGGTTCTCGAGATACAGGTTGAGTATTTGGGCCAAGGTATTTGGTACATGCTCTTGCATGTTTATGGGTGGCTAGAACAGAGCTATAAAAGGTGTTCTGTACAGCCATGTGGAATACCTTGCTGGGACGTTTCTTCCTGCTTCTGCTGCATATCTCCATATTCCTTTGCAGTTTTTTTGGTTTCCCTGTTGTGCGGTTTGGTGTACCCATGTTGACCTATAACTTTGTACCACATGTGGTTTTAACAATATGTGGTGTTTGAAGTTTGTATAAGGGTTGGGACATCCCTGAAATGTCCCGTTTAATTTAATTTTAATTCTTTACTGACAAAAAAAAAAAGTTTTTTCAAAGCCAACCTTTACAACTATACAACTACATTTCTTTCTTCTTACCTCTTCAATGACCTCATTTGCCACAACTATGCTATCCAAATTCCCCTATACTATGAATGTTGATTGTTTGTGGTCTATGATGGAATGCATAACTCTTCCTTTGTTTGTACAATCTCATTTTTCAATGGGTTTGTGTCACCAAAAATTATGCATAATGGTGACCAAATTAGTATATATATATATATATATATATATATAACCTCGCTTTATTTAAAAAAATTACTTATTTTTATATAAAATACAAAACAGTGCCGTTTTTTCTAGTAATTAATACTTTTTTTCATGTCACAGGTGATGTTGGTGGATCATCTGGGAAAGATAGTATGAAGAGAATTGAAAGCAAGAAGACAAATGAGGTTCAAGAACTGAAGGATAATCTTCTAAGTAGATATAGTGGTTACATTACTAATCTGAAGCATGAATTTTCCAGAAAGAAGAAGAAAGAAAAGCTACCAAAAGAAGCAAAGAAAATCTTACTTGCATGGTGGAATATTCACTTTAAATGGCCATACCCAACGGTAATTAAATATCTTTTCTCTTAATTAACATGGTGTTAATGTTTAATCCATGTACTAGACCTATTTTGGTTTTAAATTAGGCATTTAGAACAAAGAGAAGTGATACTAAGTAGCAAAACACCCTTCAACAAACACGTTCTATTGAAAACTATAAAATAAGAAAATCCATTAAATATAAAAATAGAAAATCAAGAAATTATACGATTTTTACTAACTTTTAATTAATAGTAACAAGTATAAGAATTTTTGTTTGGATGAAATTTTTTCATAAATATTTATAGGTAAAGAAAAATAAAGAAAAAATCTATTCATACATTAAAAATAATTTATACAAATAAATTAATAGAAGAGTTTTCATATATTAACGTATATATACATTTATTATATCTTATGATAATATTAATTATTTTTCCTTTTTTCTAATAATATTCATGAAAAAAAAATTATCCCAATATACATCGCTATTTAAATGAGTACATAACAAAATTGTATTTTAGAATTTTACGTGTAATTTCAAGGAGCTCATGAGATTAGTTTCCAACATTTGTACTATTTAAGACTATTAAGAGGACTTTATGATGAAACTTATCAAAATAAGTTTTTTTTTGCTCAAACAACTTTCATGACTAAATTTTTAGAATAGATCTTATATTCTAAGTCTTTAATTAAGGTTGTTCATTCAATTAAGCATGATTTGTCTAAAACCAAAGGTTTGGCTGAGTTATGTTTTTGACATTTAACTATCAATGGCGAAGGATGCTGATAAGGTTGCCCTAGCTGAATGGACTGGTTTGGACCAGAAACAAGTAAATAACTGGTTTATAAACCAAAGGAAACGACATTGGAAACCATCAGAAGAAATGCAGGTTGCAATTTTGGATGGACTCTACGAACCACTTCACGAGTGAAACTGAAAAGGCTGCAAGGGATCTCATACACCAATACTTTTGCTTTCCTCAACATATAATTACATTTTTTTTCATTAGTAATGAATAATAAAATGAAACATTTGAGAGATGTTTTAAGTCTTATAAAAAAAAGGTGTTTGAGATTATTTAGTCTCCCTTCTCCTCCAAATTGCAAATGGATCTCAAGATTATATATGTAATTTTGACCAAAATAACACAACATTTATTTCTTCTAATAGGATATATTGTGATATATTTACTAAAATAATATATATGTACTGTGTCAAAATAACTCAAATAGCACGATTTACTGTATTCCATTCTCAACTTGATTTCGTTTTTTTTTTATTCAAAAGTAAATTAAAGACAATTTTAAAACTTTAAAATAAAAAAAAATATTATCATAAAATTAATATTTTAAAAAATATATATTTTAAATAAAATTGTAAAAAAATATATATTTAAAAAAAAAATACAAGTTTAGAAAGATAATTCTATTGAGGAATACTTTTTTATAAAAATAAATATATTAAAAAAATAATTTATAAAATAATTATATTAATAAATAATTATTTAAAAATAATTATTTAGAAAAGTAATTATTTTAAGAAATAATTAATAAAATGTGAAAATTTAATTTTTATAATTTTAAATACTTAGTTGCTTAGTTTTGTGTCGAATTAAAAATATATATAATATTAATATATATTTATTTATAAATAAAAAACAGATTAAATATATCTAAATGTAAAAAAAAATCCTATTTTAAAAAATATTATAACTCAACTTTTAATTTTTTTATTTCTATAATTTTAAAATTTATTTTTAATCGTACACGCAATTAATAAAATAATTATGATAATGAAAAAATGAATAAAAATTAGGGAATAATGTTATTTATAAATTTTTTTATAAATTATTAATTTATTTAAATAATTATGTTCAAAATAATTAAGCTTCTTGTTGCCAATGTATATCTGGTTTAGGTCCTCCTCCAATCGCCCCACATTCCTCACTTCAAAAAATCTAACAAACCCAAAATCTTCCGAAAATCTTGATCATATCCAATACACTATGCCCATTTGGAAAATTTGCAAAGAAGAATGTTGTAAGTCATTTGTGCTATAATAAAATTTTCGATTGTGTCCGGATCCTCCATGACCGCCTTGCCTCTGAGGAGAGCGTTCCGCCGTCTCTCTACTGTGATACTCGTCAACAAAATAGATAATGTAATTAATATTATAATAATAATCATGTAGCCCTCACATAATCAACAAATACAGATCAAGGAGAACGAACAACTTGAAAAACATTGACACGATCTTCAAAGGTCTCAACAATATCACAATCCATAACAGATCCCCAAACTTGCATTACTTGATCCCATGCCTCTCTTGGATGCACCAACATTTTACATTTTGCTTTCACATTTTTATCAATGTGAAATCGACAAAGCAAATTATAAGCTTCAAGAAACATGATTCTGATTACATTCATTAAAGCAATATCTCTATCACATACCACAACCCTAGGGTATGAATCAACTCTAAAAAACAAGTCTTTAAATCTGTCAAGGGCTCAAAAAAAACTATTTTCCTTTTTAGCTGCTAGTAAACAAAATGCAACGAAAAAAGTTAAATCAGTTGACATAATCCCAACAACCTCAAGTAATGACATCCTATACTTGTTCGTTTTGTACGTATTATCCATCAATATGACAATGTTAAACGAGTTCACTAGCTTTACTGAATCTAGGTGTGTTCAAAATATATCTTGCACAACATTTGACACCTATTCACAGCTACACCAATGCACATACATATCTCGCTTCAGTAACAACATGAACTGTTGCATTTCTATTTTATGACCTCGTTGTGATCTTTAGTGAACATTCATTGCATTATAAACTTACTTTATCGTCATCACATTCTTCTCATTTCTCTCTTTCATGGTTAGTAAAATATTTCTTGGCTTCACTGAAGTTTTAGTCATATCCTCAACCATAGCATTTTCCTCAACACTTAACCTTCCAGCATAAGGATGACCCACCAATATCTCTACCAAATCATGATTGTGAGAACCACAAATTAATTCAACCATCCACCCTTGACCACCTTTGATTGGCTTACCTCGCAATCTGAAAGGACACTCACACTTACACTTCCTACTTCCAGTTCGACTGATATCTACATTTTTTTTTATACTTTATGTATTTACCTCCTCTCTAACAACCTAATAATACATATGTCATCCTTTCTCGTTGCCCTGTCCATGTATCCAACCTTAATATAACAACAACAAATCCATAACGATAGTCAACACTTCTCGCCCACTCTAAGCTCATCTCGATTACGAAATACCTGCAATAACATATGCCAAATTTTAAAATCATTCATAAACTACAATTCATACGCTTAACATTTACCTTACCTCATTTGTAGTAAACGCCTCACTACACTCTTGTGCTCTATGTTTATTATCTAACGCGTTATAAGTTATTAACTGCTTCAGATCAACATTGTCCAATCCATTCCACACATCAATCTCCCCTTAAATTCCTATGTACGAGTCTGTTCTATCCATTAGCAATGTTGAAAAAACAACATCAAAATTACCTTCCGAATATTAATATCCATAAACCACAAAATAACTTTCCGGATGAAGAAATCCAGATCCCAAAATACAATTCTGAATATTGATATGGTCCAGGGAGAAATTGCCATGGGGATGAAGGAAGAAGCATGGGGATGAAGGAAGAAGCAACCGTGGTGGGATTGTCAAGTTCACACCATGGTCCGTTTAAGCTGTTAAGTGGACCCGGGCCTTATCCTCTAGTGCGAGCCCACCAAACAGCGTTGTGTGGCGCGCGCATTTTACCCTCTAAGGAACTTGTAATTGCAATTGCAAGTGGATGAATCACCACAGCGACAATGACACACCCAAAACCCAACTTTTGTTTTGTTTTTCAAGTTTCCAAAACCAAGTGGACTCTTCAGTTTATTAAGATCGGAATGAAATTGCGCGCGACGTTGGCGTTTTAGCACCTCCCATGGCTTACTCCGATTCTGCGCCTTCTGTCCCTCTCCGATGGAACTTCTCTCAAGTACTCGGCCAACAACTTCCCAGTGAGCCTCTCCAAAACGGTTAGTCGTAACTCGCAACTCCTAACTCTGCCTTTTCTCCCGTTCATTTGTTGTTCACTGTTCATTTTGCTTATCTTGTTCAGACGACATCATAACAACCGTTGCGTTCGAGAAGCGCGGCGATTATCTCGCCGTTGGCGATCGAGGTGGACGCATTGTAATATTCGAACGAGATGATCGAAACACGAATGTGAGTATGCGATTCACGCCACCATACACTGTCTTCGCTTCCGTATTCTTCGAAACGCCGTTTATCTGAAATCTGTTATGTGTTTCGTCGTTAGGTTTCGAGTAATCGAAGGGATTTGGAGCAGCGGGACTTCGCTTTGCGGCATCCCAAATTTCGCTACAAGACAGAATTTCAGAGCCACGAACCCGAGGCACGTTTGTCGTTACGATATTATTTATTCTATTTGTTGATAATTTTTCTATAATATGGATATTTTGAGTTTATCAAGAGCTTAATTTCTATCTACTTTCATCGTAATAAATTTTAGACTGTGAATCAACAGGTATGGTTTTTAAATGATTTATTGTAAAAGCTAACGAACATAACTTACATGGCGAAACAGGATTCAATGACTTTCCATCAAGGCATAAATTATTAATTCTTTGAGATGTGCTACCCCAAACCTTTTATTATGAAAAAAAATATATATGATGCATGGATATTCAAATGTAATGACACTCAAAATAATACCACAAAAGAAAATATAGATATTATAAATGCCTAGTAGTATTAAAATACTATAATTTTTACAAATATAAAAAATAAAAACTATGTGGCTATTTTTTTGTTGAGAGATTGTGGAATTATATATCTTATTAAATAATAAAATAAATAATATGATTTAATTAAATAAAGGATAAAATAGTATAATTAAAAATGACACTAAAAGTAATTAAAAAACACTATTTATAACTAGTGGAAAAATTTTATTTTTTTATGGTAAAAAAAAAAAAAGTTTTTATAAAAAAAAAACTATTAAATTTATAAAAAAAAGTGTGTTTATAAGTTATAAGTTATAATTATAAAATAAATAAACATATTTTATAATTTTGTAAGGTAGTTAATTGATTTAAAAAGGAAATTAAAAAACTTAAAAAATAAAATGATAAAATAATAAAATGAGATATATTGAGAAGACAAAATCAATAGTTAAATAAAATAAAATTTATTGATGAGGGTCAAATTGGTAGTAATTATGTATACTAAAGTAACAATTGTAAAGAGAAATTCTCTTTATTAATAATAGTTATAGATTAATAGTTATAAATGATATAGATATATCTAATAGAAAGAAAGATAGAGAGAAATTATAGATGTTTAAAAAAAAAGTGTTTATGTATTTTTTTTTTATTTAAAGTTTATTAAATAAATGATCAAAGTATTATCCTCACTCCTAAATAATCTCTAAAGTAATGTATTTTTATGAATAATTCTGAAGGATTGAATATTTATCAATTCAGTCCCTAAGTTGATATATCTTACAAATATTCTTGGACTAATTTGAAGGATTTTCTAATACATAAAAGCATGATTTGTGATAGACACTATTCTTTCTTTTTACTTGTAAAGACTCTTTAAAAGATGAGATAATATTTTCATGATGAAATTGATAATCTATTTTTTATTGAAATAACATTATGAGTTAAAATTATTTAATAGATGATATTACAATTTTTGTGTGATTTTCAATAAATTTTAACAAATAATAAAATATATCGAAATAAGTATGTGATCGTTTAACTTACTCTAATTATAAAAGTTAACAAACTTATTATTATTATATATAACAATTTCTGATTGAATAACATTTTAAAAATCTTTTTCATGTATTATTTTGTTTCTTTTATATTTTTCTTTCACATTAACTATCTTATTGTACCTTTTTCTCCCTTTTCTTTCCATCTCGTTTATGGAAATTGATATGCAAATAAAATTTCTATCGTCAATTATTTGATACTTATTATTATTGGTATATATATACAGTTTGATTGCCTAAAGAGTGTGGAAATTGAAGAGAAGATTAACAAAGTAAGGTGGTGGATGACCCACGATAGCTTGCAATTTATTCTTTCAACCAACGATAAAACAATTAAATTGTGGAAGGTTTGAACATGCCTTGTAATTTCTAATTCTACACTAGCTCTGTACAATTTGCCAATTTGAATAAGGTGATTCTAACCTGCTTCACCTTATGTTCCAAATTTGAATAATATCTTACATCTTTCTTTTTGTATTATGTGGTGTTTCTGGGGCAGGTTAAGGAGTATAAGGTGAAACATGTTAAAGAAATGGCCCCTCCTTTGTGCTCAGAAAATATGCTTTTGGCTGAAAGAAGTTTCGTACCAGGGCTGGAAACCACTTCTGCTGCTAATGGCTATCGTTTGGAATGGATAGAGAAGACGCCTAAGAATCATTTGCCACCTCAGGATGTTGATAGCGAGGTTGGTTCTTGTGGAAATACCAGTGCTTGAGTTTTGTCACCTCTATCTCCAGTTGGAAAGAAAAACTGGGTACACATAGATGACCGTTGGTTGATATTTTTTTTTCCATCAGATTGGTGGAATGGAAAACCCTTTTCGCTCAAAGTGCCAAAAGGTGTATGCTTCTGCTCACAGTTTCAATATTAACTCCATCTCAAATAATAGGTGCATTCGGTTTCCCTTCTACCATGAATGCTTAATATCCTGTTTCTGTCATAGTGAAAACATAATAGGAATACGCCTTTATTTTATTTGCATTGTTAGTTACAAAATTAAAAAAAAAAGTGGCGTCATGATACCTCCACAGTGATTATGAGACCTTTGTCTCGGCAGACGACCTTAGAATCAATTTGTGGAATCTTGAGGTCAGTGATCAGTGTTTCAACATTATTGACATGAAGCCATCAAACATGGAGGATCTTACCGGTAGCTATATTTATTCATGACTCCTTGCACATTCTAATTTTTGTATGCTCTCATTCATATTTCATCACTACATCCTAATTTAGTCTAATTATTCCAACCAAGTAGAATTAAATATTTTACATTTGGTAGAAGAAAAAATGTTAGAATATACCATCATAGGAAGCAATTACTATCGTAGGAAGCAAGGTTGCCTAATTTGATTACTTTATTCCTGTTCTTAAACTTAGTTTTACTCTTTTCATACTTCTTTTGGGTCACTACTATTGTTGGAAGGCCTAGAATCAGGAAAAGAACTCTTTATACTTGAAATTCTTGTTCACCCAGGTTTTATGCAACCCTTGAAAACCAAGTGCCTGATCAAATGGGTTTGAAGAGTATATTGATTTAATTGAAGTTACAAAAGATTATATAAATAGGCGGACTTGATTATAGATTCTAACCAATCTGATTACGTTTCAAACTAGCAGACAAGGGGGAAATAAATCATGAGATAAGGCCTAGATCAGATGAATCTGATCTTATTCTATGTTTCTGGAAGAAATATTCTATCTTATTCTATGAATCTGAAAGAATCCAAACAACTTTGACGGAAATATCATTTACCAAATTGGTATGAAAAATCATATAACCCAACTAGATAGTTGATGCCATGAACATATTAGATAAAAACCCTACCCAAGATAGCCTTTCATTTTTTCTGAACAGTTATTGACATTGTTATATATTGTATAGGAACCTATTATTTTCCGATATCCCTTCTAGTTTTTGTCATCTTCAATAAGACTTTACTTATTTCATTTTCTAAAACTGAATATAGATATTATTGGGAAGTCTCATATTGCTTACCTTAATTCTTGTGGTATGGCTTATTTATTTGTTGAGCAACTTCATTTAATGCGAATTGGTTTTGAAATGAAATCTAACACTGTATCAAAGCCTATAGCCTATCTTGGTAAATCATCTATTCTCATAGGCTACCTATTTTGGTAGACATCTTTGGAGATTGGTTTTGAGATGAAATCTGACATAATATTAAAGTTTATAACTCATGTTGGTAAGAGAGTGATGTTGTGAAGTCCCACATTGCCTACTTCTAGTCTTAGAGTGTGGCTAGGACATTGTTTTCTTCTTTTTAATTATTTTTTCCATTAAAGCAACAATATTTGTTTGCTGGAATTCTTCATGTTTTCCTTTCTGGTTATTTTCTAATGGAAATTACTCTTTTAGTCTTCTCTGACTTTCAATTTTAGAGGATCTCTTGTTCTACCCTAGAAGCATCTTCTAAAGATGAAAGCCAAGCCTGTCTAGTTCTATACATAAGTTATACCTTGTATCCATCAGAATAATCCATTATAGGGCTTTGCATCTGTAACTTGTCGACCTAAGCCAGTTTTGAAGTCTTTCTTAAATGAGATCTATGTCATGTGCTATATGCATCATATGTGCATGCTATGTTATTTCTTGCTCTCATTTTGACATTTTTACTGATTTACCCTATTTTTTCTAGAGGTCATAACATCAGCTGAATTTCATCCTTTACATTGTAACCTCCTTGCATATAGCAGCTCACAAGGTTTAATTCGTCTATCTGATTTGCGACATGCAGCAATATGTGACCATGCTTCTAGAATGTAAAATACAACTCAATTCCCTCAAACTTGGGCATAGTTTATTTTCTTGGATTTTGCTGTTTTCTTTTCTCAGCTATTGCTATATTCTGATACTTCTCATTCAGCTTGATTATACAGATTTCAACATCGAGAGAGTAATGGATCAAAGTCATTTTTTACAGAAATCACTTCTTCCATCTCAGACATAAAGTTTTTAAATGATGGCCAGCATCTTCTTAGTCGCAATTACATGAATATGAAGGTTTTCTTATTATTACTGCAGTAATTTAAATTATGATTTCAAAATTGTATTCCAGAGCCTATCTTGTGCCGTAGTTTTCTTCTTCAAAACACTGATGATTTGGTGGGGTACTCAGTTGGTCTAATAATTTTTTCAATAAATCTAGTTACGCATGCTCTTTCATTGGCCTTTGGAATTTGGATATTCTTTGGGTAAGTACCACCTTAGAAGTATGGAAAATTAGAAAATGTTTCCTTTTGAAGCCAATATTGTTTTTAACAAAACAGAAAACTAACAAATGTCATTTACATGTCCCCCCGCATTTAGTATTGTAATTTTGTGGATTATATCGGCTTGAATGTGTTAAGTTGCAATGAACACATAGATGAGACAATCAATTTTAGTTACAACTTACAAATTACTCAAAATGTAATGAAAAATGTACTATATATACCTTGATTTCTTTCAGCATTAAAAGTATGCCTCTTATGCCATTTATATAGTTTCATTTTTTATTTTAGCTTTGGGACATGCGTAGGGAGTCATCTCCAGTTGCAATATTCAAAATTCACGAGCATCTGCGTCCTAAGGTTTGTTGTAAAAATTTGAATTTTAAGGATATTGTTCACTCTATAATGAAAAGCATAATTGTGGGTAACTTTCTTCTATTATCAGTTTTTTAATTTATCAATTTCAGTCTTGATTATAGTGGCAATAGAATTTTTAGGCATTCGTTATCCTCATTCATAAAATGTTGTCAGTCAATAATAATCAACAGTCATCCCTCTGCGGTGAATGAGAGAGTAAACTCTGTAGGCTTTGTGCCATTGTAGAAGACCTGCACTGCACATTTGTGAAGTAGAATAGATTTGAAACATCCTGTGACGTGACCCGTCCCTTTTCTTTTTTCCTCATGAAGTTCTAAAATACTTTTTCCTAAGGAAAAGGCTTTTGCTTTTGTGAAACTACTTTTGCCCAGTTTTCTACTACATATGTGACAAACTTATGGATTATGTTCCCTCGTAATTGTGTACCCATTTTGACTTCAAAACTTTAGAGACTATGAAATGTTTGGTTGTGCTACCCGTATTTCTAGAATTGAAGTACTTGAATTTAGGGGGAAATATATCAAAAGAGCGTTTTAATAGTTATTTATATTCCAAACATCAAACAACAAAAGCCTTTTCCAACTAGGTGGGATTGTCTACCTGAATCAAACGGCGCTTCTATATTCTTTCATCAACCGAGCTTTCAAAAAGACCACTGAGATCTTTATCGTTTTAACTGTCTAATATAGTTTTTCTTTGTTTCGCTCTCCCTCTAACTCTCATCCTTCTCATCATCTCTTTCATTGACTCTCGTAATCTTCTCACATGAGGCGTGACCAAATCACCTTAGGCAAGACTATACCGTCCTTTTCCTTCAATAGCTTCTAATCTTAGTATCTCTATTGCATTTATTCCTGATCTTAGGTTATCTTGTTTTCATCCACTGTAACATCTTCATCCTTGCTACACTCAGCTTATGAATTTTTTGGCACTTTATGAACGCAACATTCAGTACTATAAAGCATTATGGATCTTAGAGATGTATGATAAAAAAATTCTTAATGCTAGAGAGGCAACTTTTCATCACAAATGTTACATTTTAATATTCCATTTTACTTCTACATGAACCATCTACTTCTACAACTCTAGTGTTTACCATTTAATCCTTCTCTTGTCACTGCCATTATCATCTGCAAAAAGAATGCATTGTGCACTAGCTCGTGGATTTGCCTATTAAACATAGAAGGATTCAAAAACCAAGGTAAAGAAGACAACAACTCAAAATTGATCCCCTTATTATAATTCTATAGTCATGGGGATAGAGTGGCTCCACCATATGTCTGCGTTCTAATTTTAACCCCATCGTATATAACTTTGACTGCTTGAACATATGGTATGAATAAGCCTTTTCCAAGTCAATGAAAACCATTTTGTAAATATTTATACTTCATGTATTTTTCCATCAATCTTCATTGTGGGTATTTTACTTCCATAGTTGGCCTGCATAGCATAAAACTGAATAGGTTCTCTATAACATAAGTGTATTCTTTATTCTTCATACAATTAACCTTTCCCATAGTTTCATGTTATGGACGATTCCCTCTATAGTTACTGTTATTGCAGAGTTCTTAGTTGTTCTTGTAAATTGGATATAAAGCATTAAAACATAATTTTGTCCACAATCTTGATTGAACTTTTCTGCTTTACGTTATGAAGTTCTCTGAAGATCCTATAACTTTTTCCTTTGGGGATGGGGGGAAGCTCCAAAGAGTTTGATAAATTTTGTTTCTTCTCATGGTTGATTGCTCCTGGTCCTGTTTTTTAATGCAGTTGCGAGAACTCTATAATAATGACTGCATATTTGATAAATTCGGGTGCTGCTTTAGTGGTGATGGGCTCCATTTTGCATCTGGTTCTTATAGGTTTGTCCCCTTTAAACCAAAGCAGTATATCTTATGAGTTGTCTTTTTGGATCAGTTTTTGGGTTGTCCTAACCTCAAACATTATCACTAAAACGTTGCCTATTTTTGTCATAGCAATCTCTTGCGGATATTCTCCCCAGGTTCTGGAAGGGAGGAAGGTATCAAACTAGAAATTAGAGGAAATTCTGACAGGTAAATCCCTCAGGCCGTATACAAACTTTATCAAATTTGACTGTGTATCTCTCATCGAAAGAATCCATTTAATAAGAATCTTTAACTTTAACGTTAGACAAGGAACTTTGCCTATAACTATACAAGAAAATTTTGCATAATACGCTAATTATAGTTATTCAAATATGTCAATTAATGAACTAAAACAGGAAGTAAATCAATTGTTCAAATTTGTGCAAATCAATATGTTCAAGTAAAAATTATAGGGAAATCAATAAGGAGGAAATAAATCAAGGATTGACTGAATCTCATTGACATCCCCTCAAATTGATATTGGTAGATGAAGCATCAATTTGCTAATCAGAAATTGATGGCAGATCGAGAGAGGAACATCAACAATCTGAAGATTAGTGGGGGCTTGTGAAAGACGAATGTGGTGGGCATCATAGACTTTATGAATATAGTGACCAAATCAACCCTAATGTGCTCTCTATGTTCATGAAACATAGGATTGGTAGAAAGTTGGGTAGCACTAGTGTTGTTGGCATGAAGAGGAGTAGCCTCATGTTCAAGATAACCAAGTTCTCCCAATAATCCACAAACCCAAACAATCTCACAAGTAGAGGACTCAACCCAATATTGAAACTTAGTAGAGGATATATTGAAACTAGAGGTTGTTTCTTACTCTTCAAAGAACTAAGAACATGACCAAGAAATATACACCAACCAAAGATTGGACGATGATTATTAACGCAACTAGCCTAATCAGCATCACTATAAGCAATCAATTGAATAAATGCGTGAAGTAAAGACTTCAACCAAGAGTAAAGACGTCAATGAATTTCTTAAATGGTATGGGGATCGTCAGAACTCTAGTCTTAGTGCTTCTGTTGCACATTCAGGTACACCTTTTGCTGGTCTTACTCACTCCAATTCTCTTGGTCCTTGGGTTCTCGACTCAGGTGCCACCGATCATATTACTGGTAATAAATCATTTTTCTCTTCTTTATCTACCTTTATTTACCATCCATTACCATGGCCAATGGCTCTAGGGTCTCATCCCATGGTGTTGATACTATTCATCGTCTTCCTTCTTTGTCTATTGATAATGTTCTTTATGTTCCTAGGTCTCCCTTTAACTTATTATCCATTAGTCGTCAAACTCGTTCCCTTGAATGTGTTATTTCTTTTACCAAAGATTCTATTTTTGTACAGGACCAGAGTTTGAGACAGATGATTGGCACCAAATGTGAGTCTCATGGTCTTTATCACCTACGATCATCTGCATATGTTGGCACGGTTATGGATTCTCCATCTCTCATTCATGCTCAACTAGGTCATCCTAGTTTTGCCAAGATGCAGTACCTTATTGCAAGCCTGTCCAAAGTATCTAGTTTTTATTGTGAGTCGTGTCATTTAGGTAAACAAAGTACAATTCTTTTCCTAGTAGTGTCTCACAACATGTTTCATCCCCTTTTGCCTTAGTTCACTTTGACATTTGGGGACCAAGTTGTGTTAAGTCTAATTTAGGGTTTTAGTATTTCGTTATTTTTATTAATGATTATTCAATATGTATTTTTGTTTTTTTTAATAAAATTTCGTTCTGAGTTGTTTTCTATATTTCAATCTTTTTATAACGAAATTAAAAATGAATTTGGAGTTTCAATTCAAACCTTACGCAATGATAATGCTCGTGAGTATCTTTCTCGTTCTTTTACCACTTTTATGAAATCTCATGGCATTCTTCATCAAACCTCATGTACTTATACCCCTTAACAAAATGGGGTGGTTGAGCGCGAGAATAGACACCTTGTTGAAACTACTTGTGCTATGTTACTTCATGGTGATGTTCTTTAATGTTTTTGGGGTGATGTTCTTAGTTCATGTTATCTAATTAATCGTATGTCATCTTTGGTTTTAGAGAATAAAATTAACCTCTTCATCCCTTACACCTATAATTTTTGGGTCTACATGCTATGTTCACAATTTTTGTTCTGGTTTAGATAAATTATCTGCTAGGTCACACAAATGTATTTTTTTAGGGTTTACTAGACCTCAAAAAGGATATAAATGTTTTTCACTCTCTCAACCGTTATTTCATTTCTGCAGATGTCATCTTCACTGAGTCTTCTTATTATTTTAAGTCTTTATCTTCTCCACCAGTGTCTCCATTTGAACAAGTACATATTCTAGTTTTCTTTGATCCTCCTATTATGTCTAGTGTACCTACGGATTCTCCTCCTCCACCACCTCTTCAAGTTTATAGTCGTCGTCAGTCATCCCATCATCCATAGGATGACTTTCTTTTCGTGCCAGATCCTCTGTTCCTCCCGCGACTCCAACAGTTGAACCTAATATTCCCATTGCCATCTGTAAAGGTATACTTTCTACTTGTAATCCCTCTCCACATTATAAGCTATCATTGGCTATCTCAACCTTTTTATACCTTCCTTTCGTCTATTTCTTTTTTTTTTCATTCCAAAGTTTGTAGGTGATTTTAGCTCATCCTAGTTGGCATAAGGTCATGCTTGATGAAATGAGTGTGCTTCAGAATAATGGAATATGAGACCTCATTCCTTTACCTTCTGGGAAATCTGTTGTTGATTGCATGTGAGTCTTTGCTATCAAATTTGGTCCTGATGGTACTATTGATCGTCTCAAAACTTGTTTTTTGGCTAAGGGTTATACCTAAATTTTTGGTTTTTGATTATGGTGATACTTTTTCTCCAGCAGCAAAGATGACTTTAGTTCGCTTATTCATAGTCATGGTTGCTCTTCAACAATGGCCTTTGTATCAACTGGATGTCAAAAATGTCTTTCTTAATAGGAATTTGCAAGAAGAAATTTATATGGAGCAACCTCCTGGCTTTGTTGCTCAGGGGGAGTCTTCTGGATTCGAATTAACAAATTCAGTCTTGATGTCTCCAAACACAATCTTTTCTTGAATGAAATAACAATCAATCTCAATATGTTTGGTCCTTTATATGGGGTAACAGTGCTTCTAGTTTATGTTGATTATATTATAGTGACTGGAAATGATGAAAAAGAGAATGAAGAATTTAAACAGAGACTAGTCCAGGAATTTGAACTAAAAGAACTAGGAAGATTAAAGTATTTTTTAGGGATTAAAGTAGCCTACCGTAATCAAGGAATTTTAATATCTCAGCAAAAGTATATAACTGATTTGTTGGAAGAAACTGGAAAAACTCCATGCAAACTAGTATCAACTCTAATGGATCCTAATCACAAGTTATGTAACGTTAAAGAGGTATCATCAGTTAGACAAAAAGATGTATCGGAGATTGGTTGAAAAATTAATATATTTGGTTCACACACGGCCTAATATTGCTCATTCAGTGAGTGTCATCAATCAATTTATGCATGAACCAAAGGAATCTCATCTTCAAGCTATTTATAGAATTCTACATTACTTGAAGGGCAACCTTGGAAAGGGAATATTGTTCAAAAGAAATGGAAGACTATCTCTTGAAGCCTATACTAATGCAGATTATGCAGGTTTTCTTGTTGATAGAAGATCAAGAAGTGGATATTGTACTTCCCTAGGTAGGAACTTAGTGATATGGAGAAGCAAAAAAAGAGATTATGGTGGCAAGGTCATCGGCTGAATTAGAAGTTAGGTCCATGGCACGAGGGGTATGTGACTTATTATGACTAAAAATTATCACTAGATAACTTGAAGATTAATTTGGAGAGACCCATGAAGCTCTACTATGATAATAAGTCAGCATTAATAGAGATTGCACTTGCACATAATCTCATTTAGCATGACAAAACATAACAAAACATATAGAAATAAATAGACACTTCATTAAGGAAAAATCAGAAGAAGCTTTAGTATGAATGTCATACATTTCTACCAAGCAACAAGCTGACATACCCAGACTTCCATAATCTCAACCAAGCTGGAATGGATGATATATATTCCTCAGCTTGAGAGGGGGTATTGAAATATGGGTGTAAATGTTGCACAATTACTGTACAATAAATATAGATTGATTGAATAAATATTGATTTAATTGTAAGAAATTCCTAAAGGAATTGGGATTAAGAGTTTAGTTGGTAGATTTGCTCCTGATTTAGAATCTTTATATATGGAGATTTATTTCCTTTTGTTATGATTTCATTTTTCCTTTAAGTACCAATGTTTTTATAGCAAGAAAAGTAAGTCCATAATTATTGCTTATTGTCTACAATTTTTTTTGTAAATATCAACAAAAGTATTTTGAATTTCTAAGCCCAAGAAATGCAAGATTTGAACCAGTAATAGGCAGTTTCTTCCTGCACCCCCACAAGGTTGCACAAAGACAAAAGTGTCCCTATATAAATTGTACATTTATTTTTTTTTATTCCGGATTATGAAATCCGGTAAATTTTCGGATTGGCGCTTCCGGTAAATTTTTGGATTGGCGCATCCGGTAATCTCCCGGATTGATGCTTTCGGTAGTACATGAATGATAGTGTTAATCCAAAATAAAAAAATGCAAAACATTCATAATTGAAAAAACCATTCCGGATCCACCAATCCTTAATTCAAAATATGCATTCTGGATTCAGAAATCCATAAATGAAAAAAATCATTCTGGATCCACCAATCCGCAATAGAAATTAGACTTTCGGATTTAGCAATTCGAAAATCAATAATTTATGCAAACTTTGCTTCCGGAACACCCCCTCATCCGGAATGCAACATGATTCACTTTCGGATTGATGAATCCGTAGCATACTCCCAGATCCCAAAATTGTGGGGGTCAGTTTCGGAATTTACAAAATTGTGGGGTGCAGGAAGAAAAATGTAGGGGTGCAGGAAGAAACTGCCCCAGTAATAATAATGTCATCAAATAAACTAAATGCAAAACAAAACTATTAGAGGTCTTCCACATATAAAAAGAGGAATCATACTAACTTCGAGTAAAGGAAAAATCAAGTAGAGCGGAACAAAACTTATCAAACTATGTCTCAGGAGTCTAGTTCAATCCATAAAGAGACTGTTTTAATTTTTAAATGAAACACATCAGAAGAGGGTGTAACAAACAAACCTTGTAGTGGAATCATATAAATTTCATCTTTTAGATATCCATGAAAAAGGCATTCTTGACATCCATATGTAAGAGGGGGTTATACTTGTGGTGTAGTTATAGGTAAGATAGTACAAACACTAGTTATCTTTGCCAAAGAAGTAAATGTCTCCTCATAATTCACTCCATATTCTTGTTGATAACAAAGAACCACCAAGCGAGTCTTATATCAGTCTAATGAACCACAAATTTGAGTTTGGTGTAGACCCATTTACATCCAATGGGCTAGATGGGCAAGGGTCAATATTTCAAGTATGATTTTCTTGTAAGGCTTGCAACTCATCTTGCTTAGTTTTCATCTAACAAGCTTGGGTTGCTGCCTAAGAATAACAAATGGGCTCTGTGATTTGAGCCAAAGTTGCACTGAGAGATGTGTGATCTTATGGAGGAGAGAAATCATATCAATTTGGTGCATGGATAGATCAAGAGGATTGTTGAAGACCAAACACTTCAAGAACAATTAGAGGAGGCTATGATATAACTGGAGGTCTGTATGTGACATGTCACATCATCAAATTAAGGAAGCACAACCTGATCAAAATTAAGAGGAAGATGTTTTTGAAATAAATATTGATCCTCAACGAATATTACTTTTTGAGAAATACATGTTATTAACCACAACATCATAATATACTTAACCCTTGTTAGATGAACTATAGCCTAAGAAAGCACATTGAATAGATTTTGCAGAGCTTATGACGTTGAAGAGATAGTAGATCAACAAAACATACACAACCAAATAGATGTAAATTTTGATAACTCAAATGTGAACCAGCTAACCAATAATATAGGGACACAGATTCTAAAACTTCAAATGGCAAACAATTAATAAGATAGACAATAGTTGGTAAGGTTTTTAAATTTAGAAGACACTGAAGTCTCAAGAAGCAAAGTGCATGCAAAATCCAAAAAATGATAGTTCTTTCATCCTGCCATTCCATTATGTTAAGGTGTATAAACACATATGATCGTTGAGAAATTAAAATTCTTGAAATTATGACACACATTCACCACCATTATCATATCGTAAAACTTTTAGACATAGAAAACTAATTTTGAACATAGGAAACAAAATACCCCATATGAATTGACTATAGTCATCAATGAATGTCACAAAATACTTGTAATTACTGTGAGATGCAACTGACGAAATACTTCATATGTCACTATGAACTATATTAAAACATTTGGTAGCACGATTACCATGTAAAGGAAAGGGTAAAATATTTCTTTTTCTAAGTTTGGATGAAACACAATTAATAGGTAATTCAAGATCATAGTCAGTCTGATCTTTATTTCCAAGAAAGTTTTTTGTTGACACAAATGATTTAAAATTTGAGAGTTTGGCTGACATAATCTCGTATGTCACACCTCATTCTGATTAATAACAATACTACAACCCAAAGACATGGTTCCAGAAATAGAAAATTGCAAAGGAAATAGTCTTCCCACTTAGGTACCTTCGTGATCACTTTCCTAACACTTGATCCTATAAAAGTCAATCATTATGAGAGAAAGATATGTTATAGTTATTATCTACTAGTTGTCCAACTTAAATCAAATTAATCGACAATCTGGGTGCCACAAATACATATTGAAAAGAAGACCCAATATCCCTTACAACATTAACAGGAAGATGACTCCCATTAGTAATTTGAATATACTATGGACAATTATAAGTCAGAATATTTGGTGATAATTCAGATTTGTTAGTCATATGATTTGAAGCTCCCGAATCAAGAATCCAACAATAACAAATGTTATAATCAACTTATCTGGTGGACCATCTCATGCGTGAGATGTAAGTTGACTGATATTGGTCGATTGGATCAGAGCAACTTGCACAACATTTTGAAAACATGTAGTTTTCGATTTTGAGGACGAATGGGCCATTCTTTAATTTCTTGTCCTCATTTCTTGCAATAATTGCAATATAGATCTCGATAATTATTGCAACGTGACCAAAATCCCGGTAACACTATATGGATTCCTCTTCCTTGTGCCATCCCCTAGCACTATATGGATTCCTCTTCCTTGTGCCGCATAAGCAACATTTATTGCTTCTGAATTCACTCGATTTGGAAGCATTCCAACCTGAGTTCTTCTCACAACACACGAGCACAAATATCTAGAGAAAGAACTGGATTTTGATTTAAAAGTCCAATCCATGCAGTCTCGAATCCTGGTATTCCCCATATTCTGGAAACCTGAATAGTACTACTCAAAAAAATTTCAATTCCAATTGGAAACTACATTCACTGTAGTCCTGATTATAAGTCAATTATAAATCAGTTTCCAGTATTCTCGTGTATCTTTGCTATAGAGAATGATCTTGGATTGCTCACCATATGTAATTCAATTGAACCTTGTATCCATCCAAGATATGATCCGTCCATCTCAAGACTTCCATTTTCGAAGTTTCAAATTGTCTTTTGAGAGTTGAACTAGACTCATCAACATGCCCCATCACAAATATTTTCAATTGAAATTTCCAACAAAAGTAATTCTTCCAATTGAATCGTAGGATAGAATTTTCTCTAAATATGGTTAATTTAGATCCCACCAAACAATATTTCAAGAATACGAGCACTAAACAAGAACCCAAGAAAAAGAAAAAATTGGGTTGAAAAGTGAAAAACCAAAGTTGTTAGAGCTGAAGTGCTGGAACCATATCAAAATTGACTGAATGTTTCTCATTATTGAGAAAATCCCATTTAATAAAAATATTTAACGATATACAAATATATTTAGGGTAACCGTATCAAATTTAATTGAATGTTTCTCATTATTGAGAGGATTTGTTAAATAAGAATATTTAACATTATACCAGCAAACCTTTGCCCATAGTTATGTAAGGAAACTTTGTCCAATGAATTAAAACCGTAAGTAAAATAAGTTGTTCAAATATATGCAAATTTTCCATTAAGTAAATATTGTAGAGAAATCATACATGAATCAACAATGAGGAATAAATATATTCATGATTTATGTTGGTTATTAATTCAGATTTTATTATTATTAACTCAGGTTGTACTATCCTTAAATTATTTTACCTTATCAATTTCCAGGCCTGTTAGTATTTCTATTTTATAGCTCCCAGTAATTGTAATTTTATTATATATATATATATAATTGAGATAAAATCAGTTTTGTAATTTTGTGTAATTACGTTTAATCAGTTGCTACAACCTTCTCTTATTTCCTTCTATTATTTCCTACAACTGGTATCAAGAGTTAGTATGTTATCATGAACTCTACCCAATTATCAGTCCCTATTTTTTATGGAAAAAATTATAATCGGTGGTGTGTGCAAATGAGAGTTTTGTTTGATTATTATGAGTTATGGAATGTCGTTGAGAGTGGAGTGTCTGCATTAGCTGCTAATGCAACTGAGGCGCAACGAGTAGCGCATCGTGATCAGGAGAAGGACAATAAGGCTTTGTATCTCATCCATCAAATGATGAATGACGAGACGTTTAAGCATATAGAAGGAGCAACAACTGCAAGTGAGGCTTTGACAATTTTGTCAACCAATTATAAAGGTGATGATAAGATCAAAATGGTGCGTCTTCAAACCCTAAGACGCCAATATGAATTGCTGCAGATGGAAACCACAAAGACTATTGATATGTCTATATAAATAAAGTTCTTGCCTTGACAAATCAGATGAAGACCAATGGTGAAACACATTCGGAGCAGGCAAAGGTGGAGAAAATTTTGAGATCTTTAACTCCCAGATTTGAACATATTGTTGTCGCAATTGAAGAGGCCAATGACATTTCAAAAATGACAGTAAGGTTATTGTCTGGTTCACTATGAGCGCATGAGCAGCGGATGAATGACAATAAGATTGAAAAACCAATTGAGTAGGCTTTAGAAGCACAAGCCTCAATTGGTAGCTTTTATCATAAACATGGTAGTTATTTCAGCAAAGGTCATGGTGACCTGAATCATGGAGGCGCTTGACGCGGGGAACGTGGTCGTGGAGGACGAGGAGGCATTTATAATAAATCAAATGTTGAGTATTATAATTGTCATATACGTGGCCATTATGCGAATGAGTGCAGATCAAAAAATGATAATCATGCTTTCAATTGTGCTCAAGAAGATAGTAATCACGAACAAGATGAAGAGGATCATGAAGTATTAATGACAACCACATCAAATGAAATTCCAAACAACCAGACTTGCACGAATCATATGTGTGGTCAGAAGGAGCCATTTGCAGATTTGGATGACTCATTTCGCACAAAAGTGAAATTCGGTGATGGCAGGTTCGTTCCGGTGATTGGAAAAGGGCGAATTCTTATTACATTGAAGAATAATGATCACAGGTACATCTATGATGTTTTCTTTGTACCTGACATGAAAAGTAATATGTTGAGTGTGGGACAACTGGCCGAAAAAGGTTACGTGATGCACATAGTTGAAAATAAATTCTCAATTCTTGATAAAAAAGGTAATTTGATTCTTAAAACCTTTTTATCAAAAAACTGCATGTTTCCAGTAGATATTCATATGGGTAATTTCAAGTGCTTAAATGCAATAGTGAATAATGAATCGTGGTTATGGCATTTACGCTTTGGGCACTTAAATTTTCAGAGTTTGGAAATTCTTTCCAAAAGAAATTTAGTGAATGGTTTACCCCATATTCATCACCCTGATCAATTGTGTGAGGCTTGTATTTTTTGAAAGAATCACAGGATACCATTTGTTAAGGAGCCTTGGCGTGCAAAATTTCCTTTGGAACTTGTTCATATAGATGTTTGTGGCCCGATGAACATATCATCTGTTGGAAGTAATAAGTATTTTTTAACTTTTATTGATGATTTTTCAAGGAAAACCTGGATTTATGTATTGAAAAGCAAGGATGAGGTATTTCACTGCTTTAAAATATTTAAAGCATTTGTTGAAAGAGAGAGTGGTAGACAAATTAAGATGGTGCTTAGTGATGAAGGAGGTGAGTACAAGTCTAATGAGTTCAAGAAGCACTGTGAAGAACTTGGGTTGCAACATAACATAACTTGTCCCTACACACCTCAACACAATGGAGTTGCCGAGAGAAAGAATAGAACAATCATGGACATGGCGAGGAGCATGCTTAAAGCGAAAGGTATGCCAAATTATTTTTGGGCTTAGGCCGTTACATGTGCGGTATATTTGATAAACAGATCACCCACTCGGAGTGTTCCTAACACAACTCTGATTGAGGCATGGAGTGGATTCAAACCCAATGTGCAACACTTGAAGGTATTTGGGTCAATTACTTATGCTCATGTTCCCAAGGCAGCAAGATCGAAGTTGGATGATAAGGCAGTGAAGACCAT
>Ga0123342_1002134_pt1 | contig 33192 bp, 23 predicted proteins | sample Turbeawhitnodule_FD_89960 | JGI IMG/M metagenome (GOLD analysis project Ga0123342, IMG submission 89960) | Root nodule microbial communities of legume samples collected from Mexico - Turtle bean Mexico white nodule | ecosystem: Host-associated > Plants > Roots > Nodule | place: Mexico: Nepantla... | reverse complement strand
TATATTTTTTTTCTCTCTATATATATATATATATATATATATATATATATATATATATATATGATGATGGTGATAGTATTATAATGTAACTTTTATTCTATCAATAACTTTATATAAAATATTAAATTTTTAGATTAAAACATTGAATTATAATTTTATATTTATACCAGTTTTTTTTCAAAATTGAAGGAATAATTAAATAGTTTATATTTAATATATATATATATATATATATATATATAATTTCTAATTTTGATTTATATGAATAATACATCAAATATAATTTATATTAAAAGAAATTCCAATTTAACACTAAATTAAAAAAGAAGTGATGTCATTGAAAATTATTGAGCATTGTAACAATTAACTATTGCATTGTTTAATTGTTTGTTAGAATTTTGGATCTATCCAACATTATTTCATAGATAATTGGTATATATCAAATAGGCACACTATATATTTTAAAAATATACTAAAATATAATAATTTTATTATCTTTTTATCATTATTTTAATATTTTGTATCATATAATAATTTTAATATCTTTAATATACTAAAAAAATATTTTTATTATCTTCAGCAATGATCAAATTTAAAGTGTTTAAGTTTTTTTTGTCATGTTTATTCTTTTATTTATTCATACGAAGTTCCTTTTCCTTTTATTAGATTCTCCTCCAATCATATTTACATTAAATTGACTCCCATATCACTATTAAAATTGAAGTCGGTATCAGAAATGAATAAAATAAAAATATTTATTTTATTAAGTGCCCAACTTAAAAAAGAATTAAATACTATTTAAAAATCAACCATAGAAACTTATTTAAAACCTTTCCCATAGTTAATTATGTCACATATTTGATTAATAAGCAATTTTAATTAATATATGATTTATTTATATCAATTTTTATTTTTACCACGAGTATGATGATCTATGTCTTTTTTTCGGATTAGTTAGGAGAGTTTGTTTAAATTAGTTAGGAGAGTTTGTTTTTGACAGACTTTGAAGTAAGACTTGTGATGAAAATTATGGATGAGTTATTGTATAAGGATTGAATTAACACTAAAGTGATTCATATTTTTTTATTATTTATTATAAAAAAAATAAAGTATGATGAAAGGGATTGTATTAACTCGTTTAAAAAAAATTAAATAATCAAATCATTCTAATATAAAAATATATTAAATCTATAATTTAACATTTAATTTATTCTTTTTCATAGTTTAAGTTGGAATTAAAAAAATAAAAGAAAGTAACTAATAGAGAGCACGTTATCAGAAGCAAGAGACGGTGAGGTACACGCACTTAGGTAGGCATAGCAAGCATCAGCGTAAACAAGATCGACAACAGTGCAAGAAACATCATCAAAATCATCGACAAATCGAAGTTTCAGAAATCCGCTGGCTATGACTGCAGCTGTTGTCGTTCCACTGGGCCTTCTCTTCTTCTCCTCTGGCCTCATCGTTAACCTCATTCAGGTTTTCTTTCTTTCTAAATAAATCAAAATCCCTATTCTTTCACCATGAACCGATCCATTTCACACTCTTTTTTATCATTATTTTATGTTTTTGCATTTTTGGTTATTATTCGAGATTTCGCTTCGCCCCTTCTTGTTGGAACTCCTTCATTTTGTTCAACTCGGATAAAGTTTTCTTCACTGAGTATTAGTTGTTTGTCGATTAATTGATGATAATTGGTACTGTGGGGTGTTAAAAAGTTGTGGTGTGATGCTCTCAGGCACTATGCTACGTGTTTGTGCGGCCGGTGTCGAAGAATTTGTACCGGCGGATGAACCGGGTGGTGGCGGAACTGCTGTGGTTGGAACTCGTGTGGATTATTGATTGGTGGGCTGGTGTTAAGGTTTAGTTTCTCTTGTCTTGGTTAATGTTGTTGATTTTATTCATAGTTCACTGGTGCAAAGTGTTGTTTTGTGCTTTACTTGCTTGCTCTGCTAGATGGTGTGGCTTTGGAGTACTGAATGAGTTTAATAGGCGTGCAATGGCGGTGTAAGTTTTTATACTGTTAGTTAATCAGAGATTATCTTTGGTATGACTTTTAAAGTAGCTACTGTAAATTATGGTTTGTGATTGGGTATGTATTATTTATCTTTACTGAATTATTTCTGGCCGGTTTCTTGAATTGGCATTTGAATTTTTAAACCTTGGGTATTTATAGGCGGGTGTACGATTAGACCCTAAGGTTCGTTTGAGTGAAGGTTGTTTAATTGGGGAATGAACCGGGTCATGATGTTTAGGATACTTAAAAGTGAAGAAATGGGAAAGTTGATGCTTGGCTTGTATGATGTCGACTTTCAACTGAAATGAAGCTGTTCTAGCTTGTGTTTATTTTTAATGGGGGAATTTAATGGACAAGACAGAATATAACTGCTACTTTTCCATGATTACTGCTGTGGCAATGGCTAGGATTAGAGATTGTGAATTTTTTGGGTTAAAGTTACTTTTTCTGCTCATGGACTTGAAATGATTGCAATACAAATATCTAGTTCTTTAGTGATTAGCAGGTTTGCACAGACACTGTAATCTTTTTTTAGTTAAGGGATTTTGGCATTAAAATGGAGGGGAGATCTTGCACAGTGCTAGATGGGTCCATACGGTGGGAAATTGGATTGAGGATTACAATTATTTTTTATCATTCTTATTTTTGTGTTTACTTTTCTCCTTTTGTGATAGATTTTGTTTTTCCCTTAGCAACTAAGCTATGAAAAAAGTAGAGATTTAGGATGACTGAATATTACTGCTTGCAGGCATGTTTTACCAACCAATTTGGCACATTTATCCATTCTTTTCTCTTCTTGATAGACCTTCTTTTCATTTAAACTATAGGAAAAATTCAATCCTTCTGATATCTCTTCTCTTTTGTTGTTTAATGTTTTTGATCACCCTGACTCATGTTCTAATCCTATTATTTCTACTAACTAATTTGAAGCGTATTACAATGTGTAAAACTGATTTTTCATCTAAGAAGAAAAAGTAGTAATTTAAATGACATCATATATGAATTTAACTTAATTGTTCTTATTGTTGCATTTTGAATAACCAAATCTTCTTTTGGAACTTTTATGTCTTCAGGTCCAAGTATTCACAGATAGTGAAACTTTTCGTTCAATGGGTAAGTATCTTCTATTGCATTTGGTGCTTTACGCTTTCCTACCTCTCCCTCCCCCCTTCATTTTGTTTCTTCTTGTGTTGTGCACGTGTTTTGGAAAAGGAAAAAGGAGTATATAAGGTCTCTGCATTTTTCTTAATATAAATCACTTGAATTCTGATTCTGTCTAGAATTTTCCAGGTAAAGAGCATGCTCTTGTCATATCCAATCACAGAAGTGACATTGATTGGCTCGTTGGATGGGTTTTAGCTCAGGTGATTGTCGTATTTAGTATGACCCCTTTCACATATTCAACACAAGAAAATTAATACTAGAATTTACAATGTCTTAGAATCAATTGCATATTTCATTTGTCATTCTGAAATGTTTAATATTATCTTACTAGGACAAAAGTACTCATAGTTGAGGCCTACTTATAGGTCTATTTCATCATAAATGTGATATTCTTAGATTTGAATTGTGTTTCTTGACTCATCTGGGTTTGCTTCAACTACTGACTTATTTTTGAACATTATTATTCTTCAGCGTTCAGGTTGCCTTGGGAGCACTCTAGCTGTGATGAAGAAATCCTCTAAGTTTCTACCGGTATGTTATGTTAGAGCTTGTTGAATGGTACTTGTTTTCCTATGTTTATGTTTTAATGGTTTGATTAGGGGTGATAGAAATTATATGATTTGAAATTGGAATGAATTGTGAAATGGGGGCATTTATTGTATGCATATATTGATAATAACGGGATGTTCCGTTTGCTAGTTTTGTTTATCACATGATCTATGTCTGCTTAAGGCGTGGTTGGACATGGATGCTTTTGAACCTACTTGAACTTTTGATAGCTTCATTGATCATATCATCATTTATGTCAATGTTGATCATCAACTAAGTTAAAATGTGCAGGTTATTGGTTGGTCAATGTGGTTTTCCGAATATCTTTTCTTGGAGAGAAGTTGGGCCAAGGATGAAAGCACACTAAAGGTATGGGATACTCAAATATAATTGATATTTGCACATGTTATTGTTATAATTGTAGAAATAAGGATCAAATATTATATAATTATTAATATTTAGATTCTATATGTATTATTAAGAACATTTTTATTTATTTTTGTATCATATCTTTATTATTAAAGGATATTAAATCTCCTCTATTTATTGTATTAATTCCTTTCTCTCAATACAAATAAAGCATCATTGTCTCAAAATCACGCCGTTTCAGCTCAATGTTTGTTTTTTCCTATAGTTTAACTGTTATATTAATGTCTTCTTATTCATTCACCTAGATGTAAAAATTACTGTAAATTTTCTGTCTAACCCCTGCGCTGTCCACGTCCTCTATCTCTTGGTATGTTAACTGTTTTACTATTGTGAACCTCATTTGAGTCTTGCAATATTGTATTTGCAGTCAGGCCTACAGCAATTGAGGGATTTCCCTCTTCCCTTTTGGTTGGCTCTATTTGTAGAAGGAACTCGCTTTACACAAGCCAAACTATTAGCTGCTCAGGAGTATGCAGCCTCAGCTGGATTGCCTGTTCCTAGAAATGTTTTGATTCCAAGAACTAAGGTTGAATATATGTATATATTCCTTGATTTTTTTGTCTGTCTTTTTTCCTTGTCTTTTTTCTTTCCACTGTTTGAAGGTTCTGCATGATTCTTGTCTAGTTAATTTTCAGGCTCAACTAATCCATGTTAGCATACTTTTGGAGGGATTTTATGTGAAAACATATTACTTCTCTACTGCTTATAATTTGTTGTTGTCACTCTACCTGTCAAGGGTGGTTAAAGGGGTTGTCTTAATTTTGAGTTTTAAAATGGAGAACTAGTTTTCTTTTTAATGATTCAGAATGGTGATACTTTGGATACTTCTGTGAAATATATGCTAGGTTAATATGGACAATTGGTCATTGATTTATCTAATGTTTTGAGGATTGTGAAAATTGAATTTCATTTGTAAGATGAGTTATTTAGATTCTTGTGAATGTATAACCCTCTTATTTTGTGGAATATTCTTACAGCTTTTTCATCAAAGTTGATTTAATCCTATATCAATTTTGTTGTTGTACTACAATATAAACTATATTTAAATAAAAAAAAAACCCGAGACCCTTTTTTAATTTAATTAGGGTGTCTTCATTTCACTCTTTGTTTCACCTCGTATTATTGTCTTCGTGACTTCTTGACTCTTATTGTAAATTTGGTCTGTCTCCCAAACTAGACAATGTAGGTTAGAAAAATAATTAGGGGTTCTACAAAAACATGTTTATTTGGGTTTTCTTAGAAATGATCAATCATATAAAAACAAGAAAATTGGAAGTTCATCGGGTAGGAAATTTTGCACGCTGTTGGATGGGGGTTTAGGTCCAGTTGGTAGTGACTGTTTATTTTTAATTTCATTCTAACAGTTCTGGTATTGGTTTACAACCATAGATTCTATGTTTGAGCTGTGGTCGCCCAATGAAAGAATTAGGGTGTAGAACTAGACTTCTAAGTTTCATTCCAATTCTATTGCTTGGATGTTTGAGATAGAAATTAAAAAAGTAGAAGTCTCATATTAAAACCTATTTAATATAGTAGTAAATTAAACATTTTAAAGACAATAAAATAATTGTTATCAATAACATATTAAAAAAAGTTAAATACTCCTGTAACTTCAACTTTTTTGAAGAAGTGGGGAGGTGTGTCTTTTACCTTTCCAATTGAGTACAATTTTTAATTCCAAAAGTGTAGGCAATTTAAAATATTAAGAGCCAGAGCTATGCTGCTGATCTTCAACTGTATTAGTTTCACACATATTAAGAGCCAGAGCTAAATGCAATACTTTTGCATTTTATTTATCAACTACATTTTCCTTGTTTTTCCATGAAACATTATTTCCTCCACTCTGAACACAGTACTCAAGTTGATAATCTATCGCAAGTGGAGCCTGCCTAGTTTTTATCTGTAGTGGCCCATATTTTTGTACATTAGATCCTTTCGAAGAAAACCTATATATCCCAGGATATGAATGACTTTATCCCTATGTTGCTCACTTGAACATTTTTGGACTAGTCATGGCACGAAAATTTAATTTTTCCACTAGTATTTGATACCTACCCAGGTCTGAATATAACTCGTCAATTGTATATTTTTTAACATTTGCGTACATAAGTATCAATTGGTCCACATGATGTTTGAGCTAATCTGAAGCTGGAGTAGAGACTTATGTATCAAGGTAGGTCCTAGAATTTGCATTTAAGGCCTAATTCAAGCTCTCAAAATTGACTTTGAAGGTGTGGACTAGCTAAGCTTTATAGAGCTTATTAAGTTATGTCAATTGTTAATGTGGAACTAAACCACCACTCATGAGGGCTACAATTAAAGGTAGCCCCATTGACGCCACAACTAAGGTAGGCTAGAGATGATCGCAATTAAAGTAACTTTTGAACACTCTCCTTCACACATAGGGCCCAACGATGATCTAAAATAGGTTCTTAATTTTAGGGTTTGGGTTTATAAGTCGTATCACTAGATGATGCAGGACTCAATCACACCCTTGAGGCTGCAATTAATACCCCCAACGAGGCCATAACTAAGGTAGCTTTCCAACAGTAAGTTGAGGCATTTTTGGGCTTTCCTAGTGAGGTGAAGTAATGAGAGTCCTCAAAGAAAGTCACATTTGCAACATTTAAAAGCAACACATTTGAAGGGAATACACCAATATCCTTGCTGTTTTATTAAATTCTTTTTTCTGTCCAAATTGGGTTTAAATTTTGTTGCTTAAGTTTTAAAAAACAATGAAAAAATCTTAAAATTCCTCCATTAAAGATACCCAGTTATATCTTAAAAAATACGTATGCAAGTGACAAAATACCTGTACTCTTCAATGCAACTGACTTTAAAATCAGGTTGTTGCTGCCCTTTGCTGTATTTTGTTTGAGAAACATGCAATCTTGCCAATGTCACTCTACCTTGCTGTGGAGATGGTTGTGTTTTAATTTGATGTTTTGCCTTTCTGATTTTGTGTTCTGTCATGTATTGGATTTTTCTGTTTGGGAAGATATCACATCCTCCTTGTAGCTGTACTTTCACTCTTTAAATCTTCAAATTACTTGTTGTAAAAACTGTCGAAATGGTTTAAGCTACCTGTTACAGTAAGTTCACATGATTTTAATGTGATTTCGAAGTAGATATTGATTTAATCATTTCATTTTACTTTCATGGTTTGGCTTCTTTGTTCTTCTAAATTTACTTGACACATTCAATGTCACATATATGACCTAATATTGCTAAGCATTGTATTAGGTTTTATTGTTCTTTTCTGTTTGCTCTGAAATATTTACTCGGCTATGTTGCTTTCAGGGTTTTGTTTCAGCAGTAAATCATATGCGCTCATTTGTTCCTGCCATTTATGATGTAACAGTGGCAATTCCCAAGAGTTCACCTGCTCCTACAATGCTAAGACTCTTCAGAGGGAAATCTTCAGTGGTGAGCCTATCAAAGTAGACATTTAGAAAGAACAAAATAAGAGCAGAAGCTATCAAACATGAGGCTTTCATCAAGTTTCTTTTAATTTCATTGTCTTCACTATTCTCCTACTAGTAATTAACGTGAAGGGTTTTTAACTGCAGAAATTAATTTAATGTGACCATAAATAAGAATTAGGTCAGGAGGCAGGAAAAGGAGTGTTCTCAATGTGTGTCTTGATTTATGAATGCCTCTCTGATCAATCTGTATTCTTTGGTACTATGGTAGCCATGAAGAAGGCGCATTAAGATTAGGAGTCCGATGCATGTAGGTAGAATTGATTTGTTTTGTTCTTCCCCAAATTATATGCTATTTCCAGAGCATATTTTTCAAAGTGTGTATGGAATAAGATTTCATTTTTTCTTCTTTGATTTTTGGTTTTATGGTGTTGAAGCCCAAAAGAGACTGTAGTAAGAAAAGTGAATCAAATAGAAGATTGTCTGGTTAAATGGATTGAAAGAAGACTAAAGAGAACTTCAGAAGAAACTATTAAAAGACATTTTTAGCAGATCTGAATGGTGTTTATTTATCCATATTGACTATCTCCCTTAGTATGATAAGACTTGGTTGTTGTTTAACGACCATTGTAGGACACCTGATAATCTTATTTTACAAAACTTTATGCTGGAGATTTGGAGTAGGCTTGTTTGTATTTATGGAAAACCATCCTATTGCTGGGGAATTTGGAGGCAATATCGTTGTTTGTTAGAGGAAAAAGAGTTTTGATTTGGCATTTGGTACTTTCGTTATTACTTCAAAGAATAACGGAACTTTTTAAGGATCCATAGTTTTATTTGCAGCTACCTTAGCAATTGAGTGCGTATGTTTTTAGCTTTTACTTTGAAGAATAACGAAGCTTGTAAGGATTCAGATTTTTCTGTGTAGCTACTTGACCGAATGATATACACCACTTCAATATGCCGTTTTTCCTTAGTTTGCTTTTGTTCATCAAGAGGATTTCTTATCTTTCCTTCATAATCTTATATATTTTCTATATTGAATGTATAGTTTAGTTAAAAATTTACTCACTTTACCACCGTAGGTGCATGTGCATATTAAGCGACATTTGATGAAGGATTTACCAGAAGAAAATGAAGCTGTTGCTCAATGGTGTCGAGACATATTCGTGGCTAAGGTGTGTTAATTGTAATTTTAGCTGTTAATTGAAGCATGTAGGCCAGTCTGTATTTTTTTTGTTGATAACTGTGTAAATAATGTTACTATGTATTAGTTCCCACTGGTCTATTTGCAAGAATGTTTTGATATACTTTGTAGCTTCTAATTTTTGTATTACACTTTTGGCACATTTTTCACTCCCTATTCCATTGGGACACCAGGATGCATTGTTCGACAAACATATAGCTGAGGACACATTTAGTGATCAAGAGCTGCAGGATACTGGTCGACCCATAAAGTCTCTTGTGGTGAGATACTTCATCTCATCATGTCTAACCTTGCATATTCCTTATTTATCAGCTTTGTCGTATTGCATAAATTGTACTCTTTCTGTCCTTTTCATAGAATCTAGGTTGGTCTTTTATATAATTCAATCTAGAATGTCTCCTGCCTTAGTATTTTTTTTTCACAAAAATATCCTCAACGACTGGTATTTTTCTGAGTTCTACTATATATTATAAGTGGAATGCATTAGCATCTTAAGTTCTTTGCAGTCTCTAACTCTCTCATGCATAAAAAGCATTTTGGAACTTTAACATTCACATGCATAGCCAATAAATATTAAAACAACAAATATTTTAATGATGAAGGCTTAGAAGAATTAGAACTAAAAAATATGTAAAAAGCAGTAAAAGTAAGTTTTATTAACATTAAGAGTAATATTAGAAAATATATAAATTATAGACAAATTTAATACTACTAACTAACTACATTTACTAATTTCCTGTAAAAAAGATCTTGGGGGGTATTATTTTTCCTGACAAACTATTTTACTGTGGGAACAGGTTGTCTTGTCTTGGGCTTGTGTGGTTGTAACAGGGGCCCTCAAGTTCCTCCAATGGTCTTCACTACTATCTTCCTGGAAGGGTGTTGCATTTTCAGCAATTGGTTTGGGAGTTGTGACTCTACTCATGCACATCTTGATTCAGTTCTCACAAGCTGAGCGTTCAACCCCTTCCAAGGTTGCCCCAGCAAAGTCCAGAAATAGGGAAGAGCTAGAGGCTAGGGATAACAAACAAGACTAGTTCACACAAGTTACCTGAATATTCTATACATAGGTAGGGAATTCTTCAGTGGTCACATCTTGAACTTGAAAATTGCACTTCTGTGGTTTATAAAAAAAAATTGCATTAACGTGTCTTTAGGGACTCATTATTTGTTTGTTTTGGAATTCCACCTCGTATGTGTTCAGTACTACGGATGTACTACTCATTATTTTCAGATTAATTAGGATGAATTTGTATAGACAAATATATAGGAATGGCGTACAAAATCCTACCTAACATCGCACTTTTTTGGTCACTTGTACACTTTCTGTTTTTTGGACTATTATTTTGTGGTTATTTCTTGCTGTTTTCCAAGTTTCTAAATGTCTGTGAACTGTTGTCTGCCTTTTCATTTTGTTCATCACAGTAAAATAGTTGTGAATGGACTTTTCCTCTTTGGAAAAGCATGTAAAATCTTACCATTTTGCGAATAAAGCATGGTTGGTCCAACATCTTTTCATCACTTCATCAATGCATGTATAGTCTTCATTATTTCTAGCAAATCTTTGTGGAGAATCCGGGTTGTAATGTACTTAAGGTTTCAGATTTTAATGTTATGAATAAGTATGATGGCAGAAGAGATTCTAATATGGGTTGTTAGTCAGGTTTATGCTGAAAAAGAAATTTTGTAACTTGAATGATTCACATAGCTTCTTCATTGCTTTTTGAAAATTTGAAGTATCTTGGTCCCTTTTCAAACTTTTTATTTACTTCATCAAGAGGATTCTTCAGTTTTCTTAAACAATCTCAGATGCACTTTTTATAAACTCAAGTTTAATAAACAATTTACAAACATTTGATTCACTAGTTACTGCTTAGTCCATTTTCCTTTTCTGCAAAAAATAATTGTAGCAGTAATAGGTTCACACTGAATACAGCATAATGAATTATTAAACTATTGAATAATAAATGATAAATAAAACAAGGCCTCATCTGGTATCAATCTAGCTTATTCTAATTTGCCTTATGCTATAAGACTTTATATTGTTTAGATCTTTTGAGTTAAAAGCATAACAAATGGGGTTCGAATTCTCACCTCAAGTGGTAAAAATATAGGTTAAATTACATATTTTACTACTCAATTATAATGTTTTACAAATTTTATAATTTAAGTTTGATTTTCGTTCATTTCATCTTTATAATTTTCACTTTTCTTGCATTTTGTACAATTCTCAATTACAATTAGTTTATTGTTAATTGACCCTAATATTAGACATATAATAGAGCTAAAAGGTAAAATAGGCTCAATTTTAAAGGTAGATGATAATAAGATGCATACACTTTTAAAGTTTTATGTTAATTTTTTCTTGTATATTGTAGGTGTGGAAAAGTCTAAATTGTTTCATTGAATGGAAAATTATGAATTGCACAGTGTCGATATTTATGCTGGATTACACCATTCAAAACTAAAAAAATGTATTTAAGTTTACACAATTTGAGTATATATTCTATATAATATGTTCTGATATATATTTTCAGATCTAAAAATATATTGTAAAGTCTAGATTATATAATCTAAAAAATATATTTTAGATTATATAATTCAAAATATATGAATTTAAATATACATATTTGGGTGGTTGTTATAGATTATGCAAAATCTAAAATAATATTTTAGATTTTAAATATACATATTTAGTTGTACAATCTGTTTTTAGATTGTGTAATTCGAATCCCTTGATATTTTTTTTAATAGAAAATAAATTACTCACTAATAAAATACTTCTATAAATTGAAAGCTTAAATAATATAGAAGCATATAATATAAGTTTATATTATAATTAGAATCTCATCCTTACATTTATTATGAATTGAATTTATTAGAGACTTGAGCTAACTATACCATTAACACGAGAACAACATATATTAATAAAGAACAAAACAAATAAATAAGGATTGAATTTTATATAATATAGAAACATATCATGAACAAAATAAATAATAACATGCAAAATGTTAGATAAGAGCATAATAACAAGAACACAAGAACACATAATAGAAGAAATCAAATGTAAAAGGTGAAGAAGAATTATGAGATGGAACCATTGCATGTCACTTGAAGTTTATTTTAATAAGTTTTTAAGTGGAGCCAAATTTTATTTTATTTGTAAATACAATTAATCTCAAACTTACAATAAAATAAAATAATTTCAACAAATTTTAAGTCTAACAAATGCAAAGTAAATAAATATTTTTGTAAATAAAAACATTATTACTTATCATGTTTTTAGGATTTTTCTTGAAATTATTTTTTCTTGTCGGTATTTTATTGTTGATCTCTCCCCTCATCACATAACACATTAAAAAAATTGTAAAATACATATCAATCTTACACAAATAAAAATATTGAGAAATAGTAAAGAAGAAATAGATGAAAAATAAATTATTAGTGAGAAAGCAATAACAAAGTTTAAATTCACTCACTGAACCACAATATATATACATAATATTCAATTGTTAATTATTGTTTTGTTTGTTGGATCTATATCTTCATTTTTCATAAATAACTTAGTGTTTCTGAAAATTATAAGTAATTTAATATCAAATAATACTTGAGTATTTAAATATTTAAAGAGATTTCTTAATATTATGTGAGAAAGGACGTGAATTATACTTGTACGTGACAGAAAAAAATTATTTATCAGGGTTTATATTTTCATACTATAAACTAGAAAACTTAATTTCCTGTTATTTTTTAAAGATAAATTAAAAGTGAGAAAATTATTTTTCAAACTTTATATTTCCATAAGACTAAAAATATTTCTTTTTTAAAAAACTCTAAATGTAAAATAAAGAAGTATCTGATTTATTTTTTTTATACTGATTTAAAAAGATACATAAGATAAGATGAATAAGATTATTATTGGGGTGAATATAATAAAACCCCTAATTCCTAAAACCCCTAAAATCAAAGACCTATTTCTTCTTTTAACACTGAACCTTTCTTCTTCTTCTTCTTTGTGTATCTCTCTCCGATAAACCCTTGACGACGTTTGGACCTGTTTTGACGGCGCCGCCATGGTTCTCTTCACCGAGGTAACGGTCCTCTCTAAATGATTCTGGTTTACATTGCAACTCTCTTCTTCTTCTTCCGTTAGATTTGTCTGACGCCGTGACCTCGCAGGGCGTGACGAATTCCGTTAAGGCGGTGGGGTTCAGTTTCTTAACGAGTGACGAGTTACTAAGGAGCAGTCGCGTGAAGATAACGAATCCGATTTTGCTCAATCCGCTGCTTAACCCTGTTTCTGGTGGACTATACGACCCTGCTTTGGGTCCGCTGGATGACAAGTCTCTGTATGTTCATATTTTCATATTTCATCGATTTTCACTCTGATATTTTGATTGAGGTTTTATGTTTTATTGGCCTCTGGTTTTAGAATATTGTTTTTGACTTGGTTGGGTGGAGGCAAGTTGTATGGAGTAGTAATTGATAGTTTTCAGATAATTGAAGATGTTTATTTCATGTTGCATTTATGTTTCATGGCTTGAATGAGACATGCCTTTTTGTTTGATGCAGTTGCAAGTCATGTGGTCAAGGTTCTAAACATTGCCCCGGTCATTTTGGTCATATTGAACTTGTTTCTCCTGTCTACAACCCTTTGATGTTCAATATTCTTAGCAGTATTTTACAGAGAACTTGTTTCTCTTGCCATCATTTTCATGCTAGCAGGAAAGAGGTAAATTTATGTTGATTTGTAGATGTGATGTGGTAGTTGTATATGTTTGTCCTTATATTTGTGTAAGATATTTATATATTTCTTAGCTATTGTTTGTTTGTTCTTGTGTTGATGTAAGGTGGAAATGCGTACTTCTCAATTTGAGCTCATAATGAAAGGGGATATTATCAGGGCCAAAAGTTTGGATTCTATTATTTCAGATGAATCCAACCACTCAGGTGATGGTGATGAGAGCCAGGGTGTTGAGCAACTGGGAGAAAATTGGTCCTCCCTTCAATTTAGTGAGGCAATGTCTGTTCTAAGGAAATTTCTGCTCCGAAAATATAAGAAGTGTCAAAATTGTGGAGTCGTGAATCCTAGAATCAGTAAACCAACCTTTGGATGGTTTCATATGGTAAATTCATTGCTTCTTGTTACTTAGTTTATTTTCAGAAATTAAATTATTGTAGAATTTAAATCGTTGTAATAATAAAAAATTTAAATCAGTGTAATAATAAAAAATAGTTTGCTGTCAGTGCTAGCTCCAAGTTACTTTACATCTTTACCCTACACTTTCTTTAGATGTAATAATACTTTTGTGATATTTAAAAAAAAAATATATTACAAATATTAAACGAATCTTTTTGTACAGTTTAGAACTGGCAATTTTTTTTTTTGGAATATGGATGATGACTTAGTAAGTTTGAAATTTGAATACCATAAAGTCCATATCTCTACTGTGGATATTGTATTTTTTTTCATATGAAGTATTTATGTTTGTAGGTATTTATAGTTGCAGTGTCTAATTCTTACCTTTCTTTTCATTTCCTTTCCATTCTCCTTTTTTGGTTTCTGGTTGATGGCTCAAGAATGTCCTATCTGATGATGAGGCTAGAGCAAATACCATGAGAGATCTGGAAAGTGAAACAATCAATGATGATATGTCTTTAGGTGGTGGGGAGACTACAGAAGAAGAAGATATAACATCTACTGGGACTGCAAAAAGAGATAAAAGAAAAAAAGGGAAATTGTCTTCCAAGCTAGCTGCACAAAATAAACTTTCTGGGTCGTTGCTACCATCACAGGTTAGTTTCATGCATATATTGACCTATTCTATTTTGAAGGAGAATTGTCTGCTTGATGACATGTTTAATGTAATAATAGATGCTGTTTGCAAATGTGTGTGGATATTTTCATTTAATTATTTTCAAATTACAGGTTAAAGGTATTTTAGAGCTTCTGTGGGAAAACGAGGCTCGACTCTGCTCTTATATTAGTGATATTCAAGATCAGGGGTTTGGAAAGAAAGCCGGTCACTCAATGTTCTTTCTAGAGAATATTTTTGTGCCCCCAATCAAATTCCGTCCCCCAACTAAAGGAGGTGATGATGTACGTATGCCTTTTCTTTATCTGTTAACTACGTAACATAAATTTGTTCATTCAGTTCCTTTACATCCTCAATAATTTACTATAGGTGTTATTCTATTAAAGTGTTTTTTTTTTCTATTTCTAGATTATGTTAATACTGATCTTTGGTGAAAAACCACTTTGACATCTTACCCAACAGATTAACCAACTTTTAATTCTAAGGAATAAAGGAATGATTATGTACCCTATAATTTGCTTGTGTTTTTTAATGGTATAGTTGAGTGTAGTAGATAAATAAAAAAATTGAGTAGTTGGCTGGAAATTTGTGGACATACAGGGAAGGATAAGATTAGGGATGATAATGATTATATGTATGTGATAAGATTAGGGATGATAATGATTAATGATAAGATTGACCTTTTCCAATCTTCTAATTTCTCTATGTGATGAATCCACCTAGCGTGAGACTTGGTTGTTGCAGAAATTAGGTTAGGATTGTAACTATTGATTTTAATTTTATTTATTTTGTTAATGTTTGACCATTTTATCCTATACTTCTTTTAATTGTGTAGTGAATGCTTATGTAGGTGATGGAACATCCTCAAACTGTTTTGTTGACTAAGGTTTTACAAGGCAACATATCCTTAGGAGATGCCCATATAAATAAGTTAGATCCTTCTAAAGTACTGAGCCGGTGGATGGATCTTCAGCAATCTGTTAATTTGTTATTCGACAATAAAACTTCTGGTAATAGTTTCTTATTGTTTCATTTTCTTTAACCTGTTCAAGATTTGAATGGTAATAAGGAACTGCCTGCCTTTGGGTGGGTTTTAATTTGTCAATAAAAACATTGACCAATATTATTATTAATAGATAATAAAGCAAATGCAGAGAATGAAAATAAAATTAATCTTATAAGTTTTAATTTGTGATAAAATACTTTATAAGATGATCTACCTAAGAATGGAAAATGTAAAAAAAATTCTAAGAGAGCTCAATTTTCTCTTGTCTGATTCATTCATTTATATGGATTCTTACATCAATAAAATAATATGATAATCTAAACATAGGTTATACAGAAGATGAGTTAACCTATTCTAACATGTTAATCCCTTCACATAAGTTGAGCAATGCTGACATATCTGTTATTTGTGATTTGATGAATAGTTTACTATAAACTGAGGAATGAATCATTACAAACATGGAACAATGCTGTTAATGGTTCATACATGAACTTATCTTTTCTTTTTGCTTGGTCTAGGCCAGGGAGAAGTAGCTGCTGGCATTTGTCAATTGCTAGAGAAGAAAGAAGGCATCTTTCGCCAGAAAATGATGGGAAAGAGAGTTAATTTTGCGTGCCGTTCTGTCATATCACCTGATCCTTATTTGGCAGTCAATGAAATTGGGATACCCCCATATTTTGCTTTAAGGTTATCCTATCCTGAGGTGAGGGTTGTAACTAGGTATCATTCAATTTCCATATTTGTTATTTTCTTTGTGATGTTTATTCATTTTGGCTATAGCGTATAGGATCACAACATGTATACTGCATACATTTGTGAAGTCTTCTTGTTTAATTTGGAGGGAGATAGAATGGAATAGCTTGAGTGTGAAGTGGTTAGCTTACTAAGAACATCTATATAGATTCTTAATAGACTAAGTAGAACTGTTTTCTGTATAAGATGCTACTTCACAAATACGAATTTCTATTAATACTAAATGCATTTAACTGATGCATGAACTGCATGTCAGAATATTTTGGTCTTGTATTTCTCTTTACTTCATTTTCGGCTAATAATATATAAATCTAATAATCTTAGACAAGCACACCATCTTTCCCTTGGTGTGACCCATATAATTTAAAGAAGGTAAATTGATACTGGGAAGTAACTGTTCTCCTATAAGTACAAGGGTTTAATTATCCTCTGAAATGCAAACACAGTTTAATTCAATCTTCCAATTACAAATCACCAATGTTATGGCTTTTGAGATTGTGGTGTACTATGATGATAGTATAAAACTAATTTACACTGTCGTTGTAAAGTCTTTTTCTCTAAATATAACTGCACCAAACTTTGGCCTAATTATTATCACCAGAGCACCAGAAATATATATAGAATGATAAATTGGTCCAGAAAGAAGTGAAATGTTCAGAATTTATTAATTACTCTATACAATAACATGCTGATAACTGATTATTATACTGCAATGGTCTTATTGGACTCTACATGGAGTAGGTTATTACTAGTCATTACCTTCATATCTCATTTTGTTTCCTGCCAATGCCTTTATGTTAATACCTTTCAGAGAGTGACTCCTTGGAATGTCACGATGTTAAGAAATGCTATCCTTAATGGCCCTCAATCCCATCCTGGTGCTACACACTATACTGATCAACAAGCAACAGTCAAGCTTCCACCAAATGGGAAGTTGCTTTCTTTTATATCAAGAAAATTACCATCATCAAGAGGAGTTATTTTGGATCATGGGAAGATTTCTGATCAGGAATTTGAAGGGAAAATTGTGTATCGCCACTTGAAGGATGGTGATGTTGTGCTTGTCAATCGACAGGTAATGCATTGTCTCATCAGATGTTTTATAGAAATAATGCAATTTATATTTATTGTGGAACTGTCTTTGATTCCTTTAATGATTTTTTAGGTATAGAAAAAACAGAAAATCTAGTATCACACCAGATTGCTGGATGTATGTTGTTTGATTATTCTCATCTACAATTGGAAACTGTCAAGTTGATGTGGTTCTTGAAAATGTGTGATTTGAGTTTTGTTTTTTCATAAGTTGGTATTGATAGTATTGTTTGCATAACTTTGTACTGTATACTACAACATAGAAAAAATGTGAAGATAATATTGAGTAATGTGTGATATGAATGAACAACATTCTGATGTGAATTGACTTTATATTCTGTTGCAGCCAACACTCCATAAACCTAGTATAATGGCTCACGTAGTTCGTGTTCTGAAGGGAGAGAAAACTGTACGGATGCACTATGCAAACTGCAGGTAGTATTTAGTTTGAGATTGGTGTGATTGTGCTATAAATTATGTATCAATACATTTGACTATCTGACAATCATATAGGGTAACTAATGTCAAAAAAATTGTTTCTTATTTTTTCTTCTTTGTGATCTCAGTACATATAATGCCGATTTTGATGGTGATGAAATTAATGTACATTTTCCACAAGATGAAATTTCTCGGGCTGAAGCTTACAATATTGTAAATGCTAACAATCAATATGTGAAACCTACAAGCGGGGATCCAATCAGAGCTTTGATTCAGGTATTTGCATAAATTTATTCAAAAAGGGCGGATCCATGCTGCAGGGCATAATGATCCCTCCATTGTGGGATCAGGGGTTGTTTCCCATAGTTGTATTGTATCTATGACCAGTAGGTCTCTATGTGACAACATTGTTTCTGAACCTCCTCACCTTCTATTTGCTTATTTAGTTAATCCTTACATATTTTACAAAACTTCTCTTCTTTGGGGTCCTAATATTTTTTCCCTCTCATTTTGCTCTATTTTTCCAGGATCATATTGTAAGTGCTGCTCTTCTTACCAAAAAGGATACTTTCATAACTTATGAAGTGTTCATTCAACTACTCTACAGTTCTGGTGTATCTATGACTGGGCTAGGCTCATTCTCTGGCAAACACGGGCAGAAAGTTTTCATGACAAATTCTGAGTTTGAAATGTTTTTGTTTCCTCCAGCAATATGGAAGCCTGAACCCCTATGGACAGGAAAACAGGTTGCTATCTGTTACTCTTATCCTTAAGACTTCCACACTTCTGATGTTTTAGCAAATTACTTTCAACATAAACTGGGCAGAAGCTTTTTCATTTAATATTTTCTTCCCTTGTATTATTTCATTATAATTTATTAAGGAATCAGTATGTTTGAATGATATAATGGTTTTATCAAGTGGTCTCTTGTGTTTTTCTAGGTTATCAGTGCATTGCTATACTATATCACCAGAGATTCACCACCATTTACAGTTGAGAAGAATGCAAAAATACCATCAAATTTTTTCAAAACTCAGGTCAGGGATGGAAAAAGACATACACGTGATAAGTCAAGGAACAAGGTTGAGCCTGATGATGAGGATAAATTATTGATTTATAAAAATGATTTGGTGCGGGGTGTGGTTGATAAGGCTCAATTTGGTGACTATGGTATAATACATACAGTGCAAGAACTTTATGGATCCAAGGTTGCTGGTAACCTACTCTCAGCATTAAGTCGGTTGTTTACTACCTTTTTACAGGTTACCTACCAATTCAATCGTTTTGCTATTGTGACATTTTTGTCAGTACTTATTTAGCCTACATTCTTGCATGGTTTTGTTGTTTCTTTCAGATGCATGGGTTCACATGTGGAGTAGATGATCTTATGATAACTGAAGAAAAGGATGTTGAAAGAATGGATCAACTCAGAAGTTGTGAGGAAATTGGTGACATTGTGCATCGGGAATTCATTGGAGTAATGAATAGTGATAATATAGGTAATTGAAATAAATCATTTTATACAAAAAAATATTTTAAAATAATATTCCATTTCCAAATATGATAATTATTAAGAATAATGAAAATAAATGTAGGATTAATCCCCCCTGTGTAAAATACACACATAAGGTTGTTTATTTATAGATGGAAGTAATAACAAAATTATAGAAACTACTGGCTAAGCTCGTTAGAATGAAAAGAAGACATCTGCAAGGATATAGGGTTGATGGCAAATGGAAAAGTATATTCATCAAACAAAACATCTTTTGAAATAAAAAGTTTTCTATGTGAATCCAGACATTTGTAATCATTGTGACAAGAAGAATACCCTAAAAAGGTTCAAGTAGTGGATTGAAACTCAAGTTTATGATGATTATAGGGACGAGTTTGTGGATAGCAAGCACAACCAACACTTTAAAGAAATCATAATTAGGAATTTTATGAAAAGCTTTGGAGTAAGGAACATAATGAAGCAAAGCAGAAGTAGAAAGTCTATTAATAAGATAAACAACAGTGTGAAAAACATGATCCCAATAAGTCATGAGAAGAGAAGCTTGGGAAAGAAGAGGAAGTCTCATTTCAACAATATCACGATGTTTACGTTCAATAACACCATTTTGATGATTTGTTGGTGGAATGTTCACCGTCTAAAATTTGCCTCAATGTATTTATTTCACCTATTGTTCCACGAACAAAAGTAACTGCCCGGATATGGAGATGGGTGCATGCGTTTGATTATCAATATAATTTGTAACCATTGGTATTTGGTGGCTACTATGAATGAATGTTCTCCAAATGTGTCCTGAATGGCCATCATCGGTTGGGGTTGTTTTATTCTGATGACATCAGTTGTATACTCATTTGATGTTAGTTTAGTCTTTGTGCTTGTTATGGAAACTATTAGAATGTGTCTACAACATGCTCATGCAATAGTAGAAAACTGAAGAAAAACTTGTGCTCTTACAGATTTTATGAAGGATTGACAGTTATCTTTTAGGGCTGTACATGGTCTTTCCTTACTGCCATTTGATATTTTTTGTGTGAAATTGTAATGCTTTAGTATATTTTTCATTTCAGATCCAATAACATTGCAGTTGAATATTGAGAAAAAAATACGCAGTAATGGAGAAGCGGCCTTAACATACTTGGATAGGAAAATGACAAGCAATCTTAACTCAAGAACAAGCTCAGGAATATTAAAGGATCTACTATCTGATGGAATATTGAAACCTTCAGGAAAAAATTGTATTTCCCTTATGACTACATCTGGAGCTAAGGGTAGTATGGTAAGTGCACTGTTGTCTAAATGTTTGTCTACATTACTCTCTTTTGTTAGTTGTGAGTGTATTGTTTTATGATTCAGAGCACTGTAGATACTGCACATGCGTTGTTAGAAAAACCAAGACCTTTCTATTAATATTATAAGTGGAGCGTGGCACAAGTTTCTTTAATGCCACAGACATTTGAAGTCCTAAAATTTTGTGCATGAGAAGATCCTATTGAAACCATTATTATGTGCTACACATTTTAATTATGATGAGACGAGAGTTAAACCATTATTGTGTGTTTTATAGTTTTTGAAATACAAGATCATATTGAAGAGTGAGTAGATTCTTCTCAACATTCCAAATTATAGAAGGAATAGCTTGAAGTTTTATCTTTATACTATGATTATTGTTATTTTTACATGTTTTCATTCATTTTCATTAATAGTTTACAAGGTTGTAAAATTAGCGTGGTACAAATCAATTATGCATCATGTTTATGGCTTAGTTATTTGAATTTAATTTCATATTCTTTTAAACAGGTGAATTTCCAGCAGATATCTTCTCATCTAGGCCAGCAAGAGTTGGAAGGAAAACGAGTCCCACGCATGGTTTCTGGAAAGACCTTACCCTGCTTTGCTCCCTGGGATTGTTCCCCTAGGGCTGGAGGGTTCATTATTGATCGGTTTCTTACAGGCCTTCATCCACAGGAATATTACTTTCATTGCATGGCTGGTCGTGAAGGGTATAAAAATTACTTTTGGATTACATGATAGAAAAAAGTTCAATATGCATGTTCATGCTTCTTAAGAAATGATTAGATCATCAGTTCACACCATTGTAATTTGCATTTTTAGAACAATAATTTGCATGTGAGTAATAATACTAGGGTAACCTTGAAAAAGTGCTATGATGATCCTAGCGGATGACCTCTTTTTTGCTCCACAGGTTAGTTGATACTGCAGTCAAAACATCTCGGAGTGGGTACCTGCAAAGATGCCTGATGAAAAACCTTGAATGTCTTAAAGTTTGTTATGATCATACTGTCCGAGATGCTGATGGTTCAATTATTCAGTTTCACTATGGTGAAGATGGTGTTGATGTCCATCATACTAGCTTTATCAACAAATTTGAAGCATTGTCAACTGTATGAGTGCTTATTATATGAGTGCTTATTATTTTGAGAAAACCATAAATTACACATATAATTTGTAGCTTGCTTATATGTTTCATTATTTTTATTTTCAGAATAAAGAATTGGTTTATGGCAACTGTTGCCGTCAGCTAGACAGATCAAGTCCATATATTAACAAATTGCCCGATGCTCTCAAAGAAAAAGCAGAGAATTTCTATCGTGACTCCTTAAAACCGAGAAATCTTGGTTCTCTGAAACGAGCAGAATTCTTAAAGTTGATGGAGCATAAGTATGTCTCTTGTCTTGCTCAACCAGGTGAATCAGTTGGTGTATTAGCTTCTCAATCTGTTGGCGAACCAGCTACCCAAATGACGTAAGATTTTTGCATTCTCGTGAACTTTGATCCTCACTATGTGAATATAACGTGTTGTCACCTAGGGGTGCTCTTTATGCATTGTTTTATTATTAAAGCGCATGGAGAAGTATGAATTTGTTAGCAGAACCATTCTTTTATGATTACTTGAACCAGAGTTAGCAAACACAGAATGAGTTTTAATTGTAAGGTTGGAAGTGGGTGATGAAATTCTGAGGTGAGCACTTGTGGAAGATGAATACTGGAATGCCTTTTTACAACTTATCCTGCACTGAGCTTAGGATAAGAGGATAACTGTTTGACAAAGCAAGTCATTTGTGAAGTCAGCTCCTTTCCTTAATGGTTTGTGTTTGATATAAACTCTATAAAAGCTTTTATAGGGTTAAAAAAATGTGGGTGTAATGAGTTTATGGAATGACTTGGCCTTGAGGTAAACGTAAACTAATTATATCCTAATTAACAAGTATAAGCTTATATGGTATTATACAAGCTGCAGTGCTTTCCGATGAGCACATACTGAAATTTTCATAGGGAAATCTTCAGATGTGGACAACTTTTTTGTATGTATTCCTGGTGAAAGTTTAAGCAAAACTAGAACAATGTCTTTATTTGTGTCTGGTGTTTATATAGGTTTGTTCTCGTTGCATCTATAAAATTCTCTGTAATGATAAAGTAAGATTAATTTGTACACCTGTGTGGCTGATTAATTGTATTTTTGGCTTCTTTCTAGTTTGAATACTTTCCACCTTGCTGGTCGAGGTGAAATGAATGTGACACTTGGAATTCCGCGATTGCAAGAAATTGTCATGGCTGCTGCACGTGATATCAAAACTCCGTTTATGACATGCCCCTTGAGATCAAATAAATCTATGTGAGATACATTATCTATAGTTTTTGTGTGTACATTATTTTTGTTTCTGAAAACTTAATGCTTTTTGTACTCCGACATGCATAGGGTTTTTATGCTATTGTTATTTGCAGGGAAGAAGCTATTTGTCTTGCTGACAAATTGAAGAAAATCACTGTAGCTGACATAATTAAGAGTATGAAGGTTTCTGTTGTACCAGTATCCGTTCTTGGTGGTCAGGTTTGCAGTATATATAAACTTGTGATGAAGCTATATAAACCTAAACAGTATCCAAAATACAGTGATATTACCCTTGAAGATTGGGAGGACACTTTAAGAATTTCCTTTGTGAGAGAGTTGGAGGATGCCATTGAAAATCACATGGCACTGCTTTCTAAAATTAGTGGCATAAAAAAATTCAAGACAGATCCACAATCACATTCAAACAGCTCAGAAGATGCTCACGGCAATGGATCAGAATCAGAGACAAAAGGTAAAAGTAATGATGACGATGACGATGATGATGTTGTTGAAGACACTGAAGGGTATGAAGATCTGGGATCAGATGCACAAAAGAGAAAACGGCAAGGTACTGATGAGGTTGATTATGAGGATGGTCCTGAAGAGGAAACACATGATGGTGTGCTGTCAGAGGAAATTGAAAATGATGAGGATAATGTGGATGATAACATGACACTTGATGCTAGTGATTCTGAAGGACTTGACGAATTATCCGAGTCCAAGTCTATTTTTGAAAAAGATAGTTTGAAACGGGAAAAGAAAAAATCTAGACCAACAACAAGAAAATATGACAGGGCAGTTTTTGTGAAAGCTAAAGGGATGCATTTCCAGATCCACTTTAAATTTACCGGTGAACCTGATATTTTGTTAGCTGAGGTACTTTTAGCTCATTTCTGTTTAATGCGCTGTATAAATTTTGGGTTTCATGTCTTTCTATACTGCTATCAAAGTTTAGGTTGTGTTATTTTCTTAAAACTAAAAATAGTTTATTTTTATATTCTTGGATAAATGCCTAGAAGCACAGTGCCTTCTACACTGGTCAGGTACCCTGGGCATTATAAATGCCTAGAAAAACAGTACCTTCTTCTACCACGCTAAAATTAGTTTATTTTATATTCTTGCCATTTTTTTCCTACCATAGTATGGGTGCCTCTATTCTGACATGGAGTCAGTCATAGAAGCAGTTTAATATTTTGTAAAACATGGTTTTTTGAAGTTAGTGTTAGTTACTTTTTCATTCGAAAATCTTGGCAATGTTATATATGTGCTAGCGTGTTTTTTTTTTTAAGAAAAATATGAGATGTGATAGTGGCCATTCCCCGATCTTTTATTATCCTATGTATATGTTCTAAGGAAAGTGAAGTGAACTATGACAAATATGCCTGCCGTTGCCTCTTGGGGGCATATATATATATATATGTTGTCGCTACCTATTTTGCTTATAAAACTCAACTGTTTTCAAATTAACTCTATGCAGATTGCTTTGAGATCAGCCAAGAAGGTTTGCATTCAAAATTCTGGAAGGGTTGGTGAATGTAAAGCTGTTACATGTAAAGAAAGTGGAGTAATGTACTATGGTGAAGATAGCAGAAAAAGGGATGATATTCCAGCCTCTGTGAAAGAAAAAATACCAGCACTGCAGACATCAGGGGTACATTTTAAAACATTCTGGGAGTTGCAAGATGATCTTGATGTTAGGTATATTTATTCAAACAACGTGCATGCTATGCTAAATGCTTATGGGGTGGAAGCAGCCAGGGAGACCATCATCAGGGAAGTGCAAAATGTTTTCAAATCTTATGGGATATCGGTAAATATCCGGCACTTGACACTCATTGCTGACTTTATGACGCACTCTGGTGGCTATCGTCCTATGAACAGAAACGGGAGCATAGCAGACTGCACATCCCCTTTCATCAAAATGTGCTTTGAGACAGCTTCCAAATTTATTGTTGAGGCAGCTTATCATGGGCAGGTGGACAACTTGGAGACACCATCTTCCAGAATTTGTCTTGGTTTGCCTGTGAAGATGGGAACTGGGTGCCATGACTTGATACAGAAGTTGGAGATATGATGTAGCCGGCATGTTCTTCAGCACCACAGCTTTGCCCCCCACATGCCTGGAGGTCATGCGAAATTTTGATACCATAACTGCTACTAAGACAATTTCCGAGTCCATTTTTGTCTGTGGTTCGAAATTAAATTGTTTGAGGTAGAATTAGCTTAGTCTGAAATGCCATTCATTCTCCAGTGTACACTTAGGTGCTGTAATGACTAGTGTTCCTGTGACCTTGATTTTCCGGTTGGTCTATATTTTTTTCACATATATAATTTGATATTGATTGTTTTTCTTCAACAATAATAGTCTTATCTCACCAACTGAAATAGGTTGCTACTTAGGACAAATACATGAGGCCATGGTTTTAGCATTTACTCCGTTGTTCAATGGTAATATATCATTGGGGGGATAGTTAATTTGGTAATGTGAACTGATTTTAGAGAATCATTACATCCTGTGGTAAACATTTACTAGAATAGTGATGTTTTCATAGGGAAATTACGTTAACTCGTTATACAAAATGTTTCTGCATGTATATCTTTTTCATGTAAATAAAGGAAGATATTTCATCAAGGTACTGGAAGTAATAAACATTGATTTCATGAAACTGAGTCAATTCAAACTTAATGAACAAAAAACCGAGATACCTCTTAATCAGAATCTATTGTTTAAAATGATATCAAATAGAGCATCAGTGTTTTCACTACTTGGAAATTTCAACAAACAGATTGTTGGAATGCGGCTTTAGTTTGAGAATGAGAAATACTAGAATTTTAGAGGAACAAGGTATTTATACAATAGATTATTGTTTCTTGTCTTATCCAAATTTTAGGAAATTCATGATTTTATTTTTATTTGTGGCTCCTCACAAAACAATGGTTAGGATTTTGCTAACACTTTTAATTTAATGATTACAAATACCTCTAGGACTTTTTTTTTGCAAACATTAACCTGCTAAAGTATTCTAAATATTTCTACATATCATAAAATTATCTCCAAAATATTTTTTTCTAGAACATGCTTCTAAAATGTTTCTCTAGAACAAGCTAACATGTTTATAGAAATTGGGATTTTGTTAATGACAATGAAGACTAACAAAATCGAGTTTATATTTCTACCCAATCTACCTGGTTGTTGATTTTTACTTGTGGAAGATATACTGCTTTTCCAAAGTTCAATGATAAGCTCATTCGTAATAATTAACACAGGTCATGGCTAGGGCATATCAGATTATGATCTCTCTGTAATACATATGTTTTTTGAGACATTGCGTATTCTCTATGTAATGGTAATTATGATTAGAAACTATCTGATATAAGAACATTTTTGGCTAGTTCTATGGTATGACATGATATTTAATAATTTATTTCTCCTTGCAAATTTTAAGAACATAAAACAAACGAGTCTTATGATTGTTTCACTATTCTTTAAAAAGGGTTAAACATCACTGCTTATATAATCAACAAATAGTTAAGAACTGTCAAGTCAATTCATCTAATGTTGAAACAGGATAAGAATTGATTAATGTTCAAATATCCAATAAACAAATCCCATTTAAGATGCACTTACATTGTCTAAACTTTTTTCAACATATCTAAAACTTTTGAAAGTAAACATCGACCAATTTTTGGTTTTGATTAGAAATCATATTTTCATTATCATATATATATTGAAAAAAGTGTGTAACAAAAAGTATGCATGTGTATTACAGCTCCCCAAAAAAACATTTGGAAGATTCAACACAAAGTGACAAGTTAGCAATTATGGTCTCAAAACAGGTTAACTGTGGTCTGTCCGAAGCCACCGAATGAAAATGACACTATTTTTGGACTGTTGAGAGGGAGCAGTAATGACACTCGAAGCTGTTGTCCCCTAATTTATCATTTTCCCTTCTTTCTCATCATATCAGAGAGCCAATGAAGAAACTGAAGGAAAATGACTTGAAATGAGATGGAAAAAAATGCATCAAACTGTGTCTGTATTTTATTTAATTCATCACCAACTCAGTAGGGTCCTTCTACATTGTCCCAACTCACAACCCTTCTCTTCACTCTTGATGCTCATTCTCTTTCTCATCTTTTCTACATAAACCAAATCATAACATTGATATAAATATTGTAAATGCATCTAAATGAAACTGGAAGATAGAAATTTGATTCATAAAGCTGTGTTTATTAAACGTTTCATCCAAAAGCAGATAGAAATAAAAACAGGAAAACAAAAGAGAATCACGTGAGGGACCCGTGGGACAAGTGGTGAATAATCCAATAGTAAAACCTTTGTTCATCATGTTGAATCTTTTGTTTGGAATATGACAAAACATTTTAAAATGAAAAGAATGTTGCTGTTTAACTACATTCCTTCTGACCTGTTAGCAACTAAAAACCTATCCACAGCATGATATTTAGATAAACAATGTTTTAGTACACTGAACAAAAATCCATCCACTGGTTTTTCTTTTCTTTGGCTTTCAAACTTATTATAAGAGAAAACACTAGACAAACTTTAAGAAACTCTATAGTTATCATTCAACCAGAAACTCACATGTATATGATAAATTCCCTGACTTTTACAGAAAGAAATTGTATTTAAAATATGTCAAATCATAACAACAAACTTTATGTGAAGCATTTTGATAATAGTTTTTCTTTGACAGAAACTGTTCAACATTTAATGATTTCTCTGTCTTGAAAAGGATTAATGTAGCTAAATTTTAGGATGAACTACAACCTTAACACATAAAGAGAGTGTTATTCTCTATAAGAATACATAGATGAATGCAGTGTACCACACTCTTGAGATAAAGTACACATATAATAATACATGATCTAGCTGTATATTTTGGTTCTTTAGAGTGGTGTTGATGAGCCCTGAATGATGCTTGATGCATGCATGCCTGGTGGAGTGAATGTCTCTCTCAAGAACAGTGATTTCATTTTAGGGTCTACAGAGAAAGAAAGAAGGTGATGTCACAACTATGTGTCTACAGTGCCTCTCAATCATCTATGGCCATTCAAACTGCAATCTCTCCTTCAAGATTAAGTGCCACCAACACTCCTAATCTATACCTACCACACAATATAATTAGTATCAGTTCCATTGTCCCTTTAATTATTCTTTTGCTCAACATAGAGCTTTTTTTTGTAACAAAATAGTTTTTCACAACAATGCTAGCTAGACAAGAAAAGTTACACCTTTTAATTTTGGTGAGTGGATTGCTGAGATACTTTAATTCTATTTTAATAATTAACTATTTTAATTCTAAATTAGTTATTATAAAAATTAAAGTAATTAATAACTAAAATAGTGATAACTAAGATTAAATATTAATTTATAAATTTTTATTAATAATAAAAATTCTTTTAGATATCAATATTTCTTTTAGTTCATAAAATAATATTTAATCATAAAGTAATTAATTATTTTTTATCTTTAAAAATTAGTTGTGATTTTTTTTTTTATAGTAATTATTGCTTTTTCTTTAAAAAAGTTAAAGAAAATTAGAAACATTCACATTATTATCCAAATCCAAAGACGGGATTCATTTGAAATCATTAATTTAAAAATTAACTATTAAAATATAATTTCATAATTTATTACATTAACTTTACCTCTATGTTGATTTAACACTTTTTGAGACCATTTTTTGGTTAAAAGATATTTAATGTTTCTTAATAGATAAATATATTTTATCAAGTAATTATTGTTTTCTTAAAATACTTATTAACTTTTTTCTGTAAAAAAAGCAAAAATATTTTTGAGAGGCCTAAAATTATGGTTTTACTGTCCTTATCATTAGGCCAGATTTCTATCAGACTATCTGAAAAGGGATAAATAAGCAAGCTATCATGTAATTGCAATCCTAATGATCATCACTTCATTAATCAGCTAAATATTTATAATTTTTTTATTTTATTTTTTACTGATAAAAAAATATAAATTTATATGTTTCCAACAAGCAAAAGTCCTTTGCAATGTTACTAAAGTTTACAAGTTACAACAACATAACTATGTGGGTATTACTTTTTATCTTCAAGGAGTTTCCCTATAAATATTTATAGAGATAAAAATAAAAAATAATATTAGTTATTTCATATAAATTAAAATCATTGTGTTTTTTTAAACACTTAAAAAGAAATGGAAGAAATATATTTGAGAAAAATTAATATATCATGTCTATAAATTTGAACAAATTTATTAGGTACAACCAATTGGAATATGTGTTATTTTATTTTTCACTCTTGATTGAAAGATAGCGACTAAACACTTGGGATTCATTTATGAGATTGTCTCTTTCAACATATATATTTTTTCCACAAGTACACACCATTGATGAAACTTCTAACAACATATTTAAGATACAACTTTATTTTGTGAATCACATTGGAATATTTGTCAATTTTCACCATATCTTTTCTAAATCTACCATCACATGCTTCATTGCGATTCAAACCACTAATAATTAATTACGTATAAGTTCCAATGGGACCACACCAAATTCTAAGGAATATTATGAAGGAATTAAGGAGCAATAAATTAATTCATAGAGTCTATTGTTAATTTATTCTTTGCAATGATCATAGGGATTAGACATTGTAGAACATATATATATATATTAATAGTTTGGAGGTTTTCTGAAGACAGGGACGTATGAAAAGTAGGAAAGATGTTAATTAAATTATTCTCTTTCTACAATAATACTACACTATTAATTAACTCAGAAAATTCTCTTTCAGAAGACATGGAACATGACCATAACTTAGAAATTATGCTTAATTTATTGCTTATGAATTAACTATATTATTATGATGTTATTGCAATAATATTATTATAAAGTCACTCGTGTTGTCTTGGGAATAGAAAGGACGAAAGAAAGCATGCATGGGATCTTGGTCAACACAAATACCCCTTTTCCTAAAAAATGTTTTATTGTGTCCCCTTTTTCCTACACAAATTTAACTTGTATCCTTGTAAAACCTACCCTAACTATGCTATACACTCTATATTGTTACATTATTTTTTCATCAGTGTCAAACCTATGTGTATAGTGTTTCCCCCACTCCTCTTATCCAACTATTAACTTAAACTAATATCTTATCTCTTCCCAAAAATACTTTTATGTGTTCTCAAATTTCGACAAAAAAAACCTAACTTCAATTGGAGAACTTAACTTTCCAAGAGTTTTTGAGCACAGTGGTGTTTACCTCTTGGGAAGACTCATGAACAAAATTTTTGTAACTTTGGTTGAGTTTTTTTTATTAATAATAATTTTTTTTTATAAATGAAAGTATTTAAAGAATACTCTAACTCTTATACAAAAATGCTACACATAATTGTATTTAGGGTTTAGAGTTTAGGTTGTTCAGACTGTATTTGTTCTAATAAGAAGTTAGTGACAAACTTTTGATAAGAGAAATTATTTGTTTTTGTGCAATTTTGTACATAGGTTGAACTAAAGAACAAATTTCTGAATGATACACGGTTACGTCTTTGAAAATGTCTTAAAACTAAGTTGATAGATTTAGGTGCATAACACATATTGAACTGAAGGAAATGTGAATAAGAATCCTGAAAATCAAACGACATGAAAATTCAACATTATAATAAGTAGTCAGTGATTTGATTTACTAATGAATTATTTTTAACTTGTATATACTGCATGCATATGTATAAAGTTGATAGTGGTGGTGAAATTGGTAGAAAATGATGTTTCACGCATCCATTATTTTGAAGACTTTACATATGAAGCCATGCGTGTGAAATTGAAAAGTGCACATCATAATTCAAAAGATTGAATGTTCATAAGAAGACAGCAGTATATTTACCAAATCATTAATGGTGATAGCCACTTTTCAACTTTCACTTGCTTCTCTTGGTACGCCATCTATTGTACCTTCACCAATGACTCAATTCTTTTATTTCACTTTCTTTTTAAGAAAATGTCTCAAGTTAAACATTACAGAATCATATATGTAAGTTTTCTACCCAATATCAAAGATTGCTGTGTATCAAACATTGTTATTAAACCATAAAAGGTAAGCTTTTGGTCCTTGATTTGTTGTATACAAATGTTGTACACATTGTTAATTACTTTGAGAATCTGCACGTGGACACACATTGTACTCTTATTAGGTCTGAATGTGAATAGTAACAATGTCATTTCCTATAAGATTGTGTGTTACAGTGTTGCACAAGCAAGTCATAGACTCATAGCATGCATGTGCAATATGAATGTTCATCTGAAAGAGAATGTAACAGGGTTGGAATGATACATGAGGAAAAAGAAGAAAAAGGAATGAGAAAGAGGAGACATAGATTGAGCAGAAGAAAGTGTGGTCCTCCCATTCACGCTATCGAGTGAATAGAGAGATGAATAAATAAAGCCTAGATTTATGGTGTAACTGTAACAAACATATCTCATGCCATCACCAATGCCCACCAAGTCATCACTATACTACCAAATTCTGTAGCATATGTATGGCAGAAGAATAATGTTCTTTATACATTTACCATACAAGTGTGTAATTATTATGTCATGTATTTGAGAGAAATATAAATGAATGTGAATTGTATTAAGAAGTGAATGTTAGATTTAGTTCAATGTCACAAAATCTGTTACAAAATCTGGTAGGAAGAGGAGATTTGCATTTCTTTTATATATATTGTCATTTAGTTTATATTTTGCATTATGTCTAGTTTTTTTTATAAACAATAAAAAAATAAAATTTAAAATAAGTACTTGGAGTGTTCCAATCCATATATAAAATATATTTACATGTATGTGAAAAAGAAACTACTGTGCATGTATGTGTATCATAGTCATCTCAAAAAAACAATCAAATTAGCCTTAGTCTTCTAACCGTCTTATGTCTAGTTAATGCCGAATTTTCAATACACTCTCTTACACTGAGGATTTGATATTTGGAATGTGAATTATATACTTATATGTGATTTGACAACTAATAACAAGTGAGACGATAAATCCAACAAATCTCATTACACAATTTTGTGCGTGAAGGCTTCTTCTTAATAGGTTACCTACCAAAGATCAACTAGTGAGAAGAACAACTAATGTCGACAATAGCCTTTTGTGTGTAGTTGGTAATAAAAATGTCAAACACTTTTTTTGTGTACCTTTGCTAACAGAGTGAGACAAATGTAGTAAATGAGTGGGTATCAATAATGTTATGCATTCACAAGTTAAACAACACTTCAACTAATTTAGTTTAGTAGGTCTGAGCTCTAAAGAAAATAGAGTATGAAAATGTATGTGGATGACCATCATTTAGGTTATATGAAATCATAGGAATGATATAACTTTAAAGATAGAGTAACAAATTGTATTAAGGTATTCACATTTGCACAATGTAAGATAAGAATGTTTTGTTGGGTAGAGGGAGCTTCTTGTCCTTAATTTTTTTGTATACGGGTTGAAGCATCCTTAAATGTTCCAATTTATTTATTTTATTATTTTTGTTGATAAAAAAGTTCATAGTTGCACAACTTAGGTATAATTAGTAAACATCCCAAAGCCAATTTCTCCTATACAGATTGATGTTTGTGCCCTTTGATATGTCTTAAATTCTTGTAGTTCCAGATGGCTATGAAGGGAAAGAGTTTGTTAGGTAAATCAAGAAACCTTAGTTTGCGCTATGCAACAATATTTGTTGTTGAATATTAATGTTTTTGCTTTTCTTTCGCTATGCTGTTGTTGACTAATTATGCATGATAAGTATTTTTTGTCCCCAATGAAGAAAGAAACTCTGTCTAGATCATATGGTGTCGAAAATTGAATCATTTGATTTTTTTTATTTTTTTTTTTTTTCGGCAAAGAATTAATGAAATTAAAAGAGGGACACTTTAGGGATGTCCCAACCTGTGTACAAGAAATTAGAGCACATACAAGGCTCACATCTGCAAAAGGAATGTAAAAACCTGTCCTAAAACTACTAATAACAAAAGCACCCTTTCAACAAAGTGCCCAAAAAACTACATCACACCAAGAGAAAACCCAACAGAATAACCAGCAAAGAAACAAGATGGTGCCATCAAACTAAATGGTGACAAAATACACAATACATCCCAGCCAAAAGACC
>Ga0123342_1002133_pt1 | contig 33197 bp, 17 predicted proteins | sample Turbeawhitnodule_FD_89960 | JGI IMG/M metagenome (GOLD analysis project Ga0123342, IMG submission 89960) | Root nodule microbial communities of legume samples collected from Mexico - Turtle bean Mexico white nodule | ecosystem: Host-associated > Plants > Roots > Nodule | place: Mexico: Nepantla... | reverse complement strand
TTTAATTAATTTAGATTTTTTGTTAATTATGACATTAAATAATTTTGGATATGTATTTAGTTATAATTATAATAATTTAGAAATTTTATTGATTTTTGATTTTTATTTAAGAATTACATTATAAATTTTTAGATTTTTTTTAATTCAGATTTTGAATAATTTAGAATTTTTTTTTCCATATTCTTATTTAAGTAAAATTTAGATTTTGTATTTATTTTAGATTATTATTTAAGTAGGAATGTTAAAAAATTATGGATTTATATTTATTTAAGATTTTGAAAATTTTATAAATTTTACTCATTTAATATTTTTTAAATTAAAAATAAAGTAATTTAAGATTTTGTATTTATTTAAAATTTTGAAAAACTTAAATTTTTTATTTATTTAAAATTTTATTTATTTAAAATTTTATTTATTATACATTGTCTAAGATAGTATGTGCTAAGAGATTATTATTTTTATTATGATCATTATTAATATTGTTAATAATTTATTTTTATTTTATTATTACTATTGTTATTTTTTATTTTACACTGCACTGTAATTATTTTATCTATACCTATTGCTATAGCTTTATTTTACAATTTTTTCTAAATACCAATACACACTTATACACATAATACACATAAATATTACCCATACCAAGTCATTTCAATCAATTCTAATTCAAATATCCATTCATACCCTGCTTATTTAATATTTCATATTTAATTTAATATTTAATCTAATTGATTTTAATAATTTAATATTTATATTTAAATTTATTTTTATATCTTGATATTTAATATTTATTTATTTCTTTTAAATATTTATCTTTATATTTAATATTCATTTAATTTAAAATTTATTTGTTTCTTTTATTTATTATTATACGATTGTCCAAAAAATCTTAGAAAATCCTCCGCTATCAAAAATAAAAGGAAGCAAATGTTGACTATTGTAATTAAATTTGTTTCAATGGACAAAATTCTAAACGCATACATAAAAGGTTATACTATCAGTACTTTCAGAAATAGAAGAAAAATGAAGAAGTAATTACCTTAAACAACTATTAGAATCAAAAATTAATTATTACATTATTTTAACGTAAACATTAAATTATAATTTCATATTATTATAAGTATAATTTCTGTACATGTATTTTAAAAATATAGATTATTAACCTGTGTATTTCTATATTTTTTTATCACTATTTTATATCTCTATTTTTTTTACTACTATCATATATGTGTATTTTTATTTTTATTTTTTAAAGCCTAAATCCTAAACTAAAATAAATAATACACGAATTAATTTTATTATTTTTTTAATTCTATTCAAAAATTGATTTTTTAATGTGTTTATTTAATGAAATAATTACTTAATATTTAATGAAAAATGAATGCGACCCTAATATTTCTATAATTAGAACGAACTTCTATTTTATTATTATTGTATTGTACATATTAAAAATAATTACAATAATTTTTTTTATACATAAGTATAGATATAAATGTTATAAAATTATTATTAAATTATATACTTCGATAAAATTAATATTATGAGTATAAATAGTATAAGAATCAAAAAATAATTATTACATTATATTTTATTGTAAACCTTAAATTATAATTTCATATTATAATTTTATTTCCAAATTAAAACCAAACACACAACTTCAAACCAAAACAGAACGAAACTTAAAATAATAAAAGACATTGTCTTAGCAAAAATATATTGCCAAATTACATTTTAAAAAAAAAAACCAAAATTCTTGAGTATTACAACACTAACAATACCCTAATATTATTAGGGATTACCCCAGCGTCAAAGATCAACTTATCACCTTTGTGAAATGCATGAATTTGACAGAACTCTCTCCATCCATATCTGAATTTTACCGAAGACTTCGGAGGTGCTCTTATGAGAACTTTGTAATTTACTTCACTTTTATGAAGACATGATGTGTGGTTGTAGTTTGACATAGTAGAAGAACACACCAAAATAAGAGAATGGTTAGAATGTAAAAGACCAGAGAAAAAAAAATAAAAGAATGGTATTAATAATGATATTGGAATTGCGAATGAAGTCTGCACAGTCAAGTCAAAATCTACTTCAGACAGTCAAATCTACTTCAGACGTCATGAGAATATATGAATTAGAAAGGTAATTAATGATCTTGGAATTGTAAATTTCGAAAATCTGAAAAATTAAATATTTGAAGAGTAATGATAATAATATTGGAATTGGAAATAAGTGTGTGGTAGAAGTAAAAAAAGAATATATGAATCAGAAAGATAATTAATGATCTTGGAATTGTAAATTTTGCAAAAAATGAAAGAATAAATAATAATAATAATAAAAATAATAATAAAATGAAAGCTAATAATACAAAAACACAATTACCTCTTAAACCTTTTCAAACTTGAATCAAAAGCACAAAACTGGATTGGAAACCTGCAAATGAAATGGTTGAAAAAAGTATGACATGAACAGAAGAACAAATGAGATGAAGAATTTAAAATATCAAAAGCAAGAAATAAATAGAAATAAAAAAATAAAATAAAAGCAAGAAACTTTGATAAAAGAGATGTCTAGAATGAGCAAGAATCTTGAACAAAAAATACAAAAACAAAAAAACTGCAATAGAAAACACAAAAAACACTTAAGAAAAAAGAGATGTACAAAATGAAAGAATCTTGATCAGAAAATAAATAAAAAAACAGCATCAGAAAACACTTGAGAAAAAAAAACAAGAAACTTTGATAAGAAAACCCTAGAAAAAGCGAAAATGTAACAAACAAAGAACAAAAAAATGATAAACACAGAAGAAATAATGGTAAAAGAGATGGAGAAAATCGGAAAAAAAAAAGAAGATAAAAGCAAGAAACTTTGATCAGCAAAATCTATAAACTGCATCAGTTACGAAAACATGTAAGAAACCGAGAACAAAAAATGTAAAAAACAAACCATAAAATAGATCAAGAGAATCAGTCGAAAAGATAAAAGCAAGAAACTTTAATAGTACAAAAAAGTATAAAAACATAGTAGAAATGTGAGAATGAGATGAAGAAACGGTATAAAAGATCACCTCGTTCATGGAGTGCAAAATCAATCCATAAGAGGAGCTATATGTAGTCCAAAAAAGGTGTCACAATTCATCTGAAATCAAATTTGAATTTGAAGAAACATTACCCTTTTTGTGATTTATGATTCTTCTGCAAATTGTTCTGCAAACACATTTGCGGAAAAAGACCCCAATTTAAGCTTTGTTGAGAGAAGAACGAAACCCTAATCCTCGATTATGAAGATATTGCTTTTGGGCCAACTGTGAAGCAGTGAACCCTTCAGAAGTTCCGTATGAGTGACATAGTTGTCAAAATGGTGAAAATGAGTAAAGGAAAAGGAGAGAAGCAGAAGGGTTGTCATTAGGGTTTTAGAGAAAAGAGAGTTTCAGAGAGAGAATGGAGAAAACGAAATATGATAGAGAGAAGAGAATTGAATCAGAATGAGAGAGAAAAAAGTTACTTTTAAAAAGTGCTACGTGGCACGTTTTGGTTAGTCCAGGTATATTGTGTTGATAGGTGAAATTTTTTCTACTTTTGGTATTAAATGTTTTTTTTTCTGAAATTTTGTGGAGAGGACACATGTTTAAACTTACCCTGAGAGTTCTCTCCATTTGTATTATGTATAGATTGAAAATAAATATTTATGTGCTAAAGTATGTTTGAGATTCTTTCGGGAGCATGAAGATATTTTTCATGACGGGTTCAAAAGAATTTGTTCCTTATTTTTATAGTCATAATAAAAATTTATACAATAAATTTGAGTTTTTAGAAAATTATTGTATTTATACCTTTTAAAACTGAGTTAGAATCGTGCTAAAATTTTCAAAAATTCAACAAATATTTTTTGAATTAAACACTTCACTAATAAGTGTCCTACGAGTGTCGACACTGATACGTGTGTCCGACATGGATACGTCATTTAAGAGAAGTGTTTCAGCCTCATAGACTATAACAGTGTTTTCTTTTCTTAAAATTTTGTATTTAGGAAATATATAAGATTCACTAATAAAGAGACTCACTCCTTTAATTAACAAGTTTATTCTTGTTTTGTGTGAAAATATAATTTAAATATTAAATAAAATTATAAGCTGTTTTTATTAGATTGCTATTGTTTTACAATTTTCAACCTAGGTTATTTTTTTTAGATTTTATAAATTTACAGCACAATAATCAATGTAAGTATTACTATAAGAATTAAGTTTATATTTATGATGATCATAATTTCTGCACATTGATTAAAAAATGTAAGTAAAACTTTACTATTTTTTTTTTTTACTTTTGGGATAAAAACTTTCAGAATTCAAAGAAAATATGTTTAAACTAAAAGAAGATGGGCAAAAAATAGTAAAAATTAATTAAAATAACTTTATTGAAAGAGACGGGGTTTTGTATGATTTTGGTATCTGCATTTTTAGTTGACCATGGGTTACGAGGCTTTCAACATGTTTGTTAACCATTTTGTCATGATTTATTATGCGCGTTAGAAAAATCGGTTTTTCATGTAAGAGGGATAAAAAGTGTAAGGATTTAATGAGTGTTTTAATGATAAGAGTTGGAATATCTTTAAATGTTTATTTTTAGTTTTATTTTATTTTTTATTAATAAAAAAATTATAAAAGTAGAAACATTCTTTAAATATTTATTTTTAAAGTTATTTCATTTTTTGGATATAAAAAAAATTGGATGAGAAAGCAACATAGATAGGGTTTTACAAATGGCATGTTTTGGTTTTTTAGGTTTAGTGCTGTCGGTTCATTTCGGTTCTTAAATTGTTGTCACGGACGTGGGTGATCTTTTCTTCACTAATCAAGAATCTTTCTCATAGAAATTAGAATTCATTAATTTCATGTGGAAAATTATTTAGTAAGTAGTAAATTAATTATGACATAATAGGGCATCATTTAAAAAAAATATTTATTAATTAAGTGATAAAACCGGATATCTCTTAAGTGATTAATTTGTGTCCATAATTTTCACAAAATGAAATTATAAAGATTATAACGCGAAAAAATACACTAAAATATAAAATTTCTAAATATGAAAGCTAAAATGTAAAGTATAAACAAGTGTTTGAAGCTAATAATTAATTAAACTGATAAATTTTTATCCTTCCACTGTAAAAACACTAAAGTGATTTCCTCGTGTTTTTGTTAAGTAATAACACTATGTTAAACATACACTTAACAATTTGGTTTAGATTAACAACTCTATGAATACTTATACAGATAAAGAAAAGTGAAATAAATTTAAATTAATTTTATACATAAACTAATTTGAATAGATAAACTTCTTTACAAATATTCACTACAAGAAAATCATCAAATAGAAACCAATTTTTAGAAACCAAAATAATTAGTTGCAATAGTAACTAAATTAGAGACCATTTTAAAAATTAAAACAAAGATTGGTTTCTAAATTAGTTTATATTATTATTAAATAGTTTCTAAATTAGTATCTAATTAGCCACCAAGATTTTAGAGACTAAATTTAGAAACTAAATAATTAGTAGTTAAAAAACCTTGGTTGCTAATTAGATATTAATTTAGAAACTATTTAACAATAATACAAACTAATTTAGAAACCAATTTTTGTTTTAGTTTTTAAAATGGTCTCTAATTTAGTTACTATTGCAACTAATTATTTTGGTTTCTAAAAATTGGTTTCTATTTGATGATTTTCTTGTAGTGATTATTTTAAAGAAACGAAAAAGAAAATGAATGTTATCTATAATTACAATTAACTTGTAAATGAGTTAAAAGTTATCATTTTACAAAAGCCAAGGATTTTTTCTATAAATTTATTTATGCAAAATTAATGTAGTTTATGGAAAAATATATTTAGTTTTCCCTCTTATTTTTTTTTTTCTAAAAATATCCTCGAAAAATCTCAACCATTGTTTTTTTTTTCTCTATCCTTTAGCTAGTGTGAAAATAATAAATCAAGACCTTTGCTGCTCAAAAAATTAGGCAGGGGAGGGTACATTTTTAGAATAGTTTCATTAGTCATCTTATCATAAAGAGAAAAATATTTTAGTTTAAAAACTTTTGGAATTGTATATAATTTTTTATATAATGAATTTAAATATATATATATATATATATATATAATAAACAATAAATTTATAATTAAATAATATAAAAAATATTAAAATAATAATACTGAAAGTTGTAATATAATTATATAAAAAATTATAGTTCTCAATGTATCATTATTTTTTATTTTTTTGAAATAGAGAAAATTTGGGATAAAGACCACATGTTTAGACAGTAGAAAATGTTTGAAAAAGTTTGTGAGTGTGTGAAAGAGACAGAGGAAGAGGAAGAAGAAGGGAATTTTGAGAGTGCAGGTATGAGGAGAATCACATGTTACGCATAGAAGGTGGTTGTGCCACGTCGGTAATAGAGGAAGCACTGTCATTATAAATATTAATATTTTATTATGGGTTTAAGGTGCAGCAGTGTCAAAATATCATCACTTTTTTTTAATAGTTTTTTGACATATTTTGTTTTGTATTTTTGTTTTGATTTTCTTTGTATTCTCGGCTTACATTTTAACTCTTAACTTTCTGCATGGAGAGAATAATAATGACTATAAATACAAGCCCTTTAGAAGGTAGCAATAACAGTTATTACATATTTTAAAGCTTCATTCATTGTATCATCTTCTTCATCTAAAAGAAAACAATGGGTGAGACAAACAGTGGTAGCAAAAGTAGCAGGTGGTGTCTGCAGGGGATGACAGCTCTGGTCACTGGTGGATCCAAAGGAATCGGGTTACTATCATATGTTCTTCTTTCTCCACAGTTTTCATTTCACTTTTTGTTTCTGAATATTTGAAACTTGCTACTGAAAAATACCTATTAATTTGTTAACTATCAATGAACAACAAAAGCTAGTGGAAAAAGTGCTTCATTTTTTGTGTTGATCTGTAATAATGTTTGTATCCATAAGCGTTAGTAACAAGAAGAAGTACAAAATAAGTAGATATTGCATGAGAATTGTTTGTTGTTGTTAATTTCTCTGATGTATATTATCTGTACTTCATCCTAGATATGCTATCGTGGAGGAGTTGGCTCAGCTGGGTGCAACTGTACACACTTGTGCTCGAAACGAAGCTGAACTCAATGATTCCTTAAACCAATGGACCACAAAAGGATACAGAGTAACTGGTTCGGTCTGTGACGTGGCCTCTCGTGTAAACAGACAAGAGCTCATAGCTAGAGTCTCCTCTCAGTTCAATGGAAAACTCAATATCCTTGTAATGCCATCTTTTTTTTCACCTTTTCTTACTTCAACTTGGCTAACTATGACAACAATGAGAACTAATTTGGGATCCAACTTGAAGGACTATAACATTCTCTTTCGTTAATTTTTGTGTATGAGTTTAGGTAAACAATGTGGGAACAAACATAAAGAAACAGACCGTGGATTTTACGGAGGAAGATTTCTCATTTCTGATCAACACAAATCTTGAATCTGCTTATCACATAAGCCAACTTGCACATCCTCTCCTAAAGGCTTCAGAGGCTGCAAGCATAGTTTTTATATCCTCCGTTGCTGGTGAGGTATCAGTAAATATAGGATCCATTTATGGTGCAACAAAAGGTAATTAACTGTTTCATCATTACATTTGAAGGGGAAGAGTTATAGAAGGAGTAGATGCTAATTCCATTGATGTAATTGGCATGCAGGAGCAATTAACCAACTGACTAGAAACCTGGCATGCGAGTGGGCCAAAGACAATATAAGGACTAACTGCGTTGGACCAGGACCAATCAAAACCCCTCTCGGAGACACGGTAATTTTCTACATATCGTTAGTGACTTGCATTATTCTGTGAAAAGAAGCAGGAACACACTTTTTATCATATCAGAAACTTTGACATGTGATTTTGACTAAATTTCATACGACACAACATATTCAGAAAGGAAAATGAACAACATTGGTTTCGCCAATGTAATTTCAAAATTCTCCATTTTTTTAAGTCATTTTTATAACTCCTTTCCTAGATATCTTATCATTGTTTTCTTGCAGGTCTTCAAAGATGCAAAAGTTCTGAATAGTTTCATTTCAAGAACCGCTCTTGGACGCCTTGGAGAGGCAGAGGAGGTGTCTTCGTTGGTGGCATTTCTGTGCTTGCCTGCAGCTTCTTACATTACAGGACAAACCATTTATGTTGATGGTGGCTTCATTGTGAACGCCCTTGGGTAAACCTTCCTTAGAAGCAAGCACTCGTATTAGTAGTTTTATATTATTGTTACTAAGAATAAATAGAGAGAAGTCCCTTTAGTTTTATTTTATTGTTACTAAGAATAAATAGGGGAAGTCCCTTGGTTCAATCTATATGTCTTCTGGTTGCGTGAAACTATCAATAGAAAACGTTGGTATCACACATATACTAATAGAGGCCACGTACACACTAATAGGACACGAATACGAAAATAAATCAAATTTTTAAAATGTAGGATACGGAAACACGAATGTATATATTATATAATTATGAATTATATAAATTGACAATAAAAAATTTATGTGCACAAATATGTTTAAAATTATTTTTTGGAATAGAAAGATGTTTTTCATGACCGGTTCATTATGATTTGTTTCTTATTTTTATAATCATAATAACAATTTCTACAATAAAATTTGATTTTTTAGAAAATTAATGTGTTTTTTATTTTTAAAATTATGTTAAAAACATATTAAAATTGTTAGAAATCTAATAAATACTTTTTGAATTGGACACTTCATATATACGTGTCCTAGAGGTGTTATACGAGTGTCATCGAACACCGACACACCATTTAAAAGGAGTGTTTGAGCTTCATAGTGTACACTTGTATTAAAACTAAAATTTTCTTACAATTCAAAATAAAAGACATTATATCATCTTAAAATTCAAGATACGGAAGTAAAGCACTTTTTTTTTTTCCTAAAACAGATTTTTTTTTATATTATAAGAAACGAGAAATCCAAATTATTGATTAGCTTTAAATTGGTAAATAAATAAAAGTAAATAGCATTTTCTGGGCGAAGCAATTAAATTAAAAACGTAGAAATTATTTTAGAAATAAAAGAAGTTATCGAATGGTAGTGGTATAGTTTGGTCCTAATTTTGTGCGGGAGGAAATCTACATAAGAAAGATGCCTGCTTGGTTTTGCAATTGGTTGTTGCCGGCTATTGCAAACCTAAGCCCTCGATTCCTGAGACCATTCTCAATTTCAAATCAATTTCCTCGGTTCCTCCACCGCTTCATTTCTACTGGTAGGGTTTTCCCTCCTCTTCTTTTCTGCAAAATCACATTTTCTTAGCTTCCATGTCTCAGAGTGTTGTCTTCTAAGGTAATTCAAGTTTCAGATTAACGCAAATTTTTCAGGTGTCAAAATACTCATTCCTCTCATTATGTAATTGGCGTTTGTGGATTTATGCCATCTGTGTTTATTTTATTTTGGTTGCACACTTGAAATTGAAGTAGTCTAATTCATCGTTGACCCGCAAATATGTCATTTTTATCTTATTGCTTCAGTTTGAAATGGTATAAAAATGTACAATTTATCTAATTGTGGCTGTTTCTACATAGGAATGTAATTTTGAATGCTCCTCCTGATGTTGGTGTTGGCAATCTAACAATAGACTGAGCCTTGGGGATGACTTTTTCTAAATGGTTTTCTTGTTTTGTTTAGGGTTTATAAGTACCCAGATTGCTGGAGCAAATGGAAAACGGGAAAGCCCCTATTGTGGGGGAAGAGAGGATAATGCAGGAAATTGATAGTCCCATTGCCTCTGAAACACTTGATGTTCTTCGTATGAAGGCAGAGTTATCTTGCAGTTCTGGCTGTCCTTTTTCTGGACATGAAAATAGTGTTGTGACATCAAACGAGTCTTCAAAGTCGGCAAAGAAGCTTTCTGGACTTATTGTTTTCTATGCTATTGTCATGGTTGTGGAACTTGTTGGTGGAATAAAAGCTCACAGCCTAGCTGTCATCAGTGATGCAGCACACTTGCTTTCTGATATTACAGGATTCTCTATCTCTCTCTTTGCAGTGTGGGCTTCAGGTTGGGAGGCAACACCACATCAATCTTTCGGATACAGTCGTCTCGAGGTTTTGGGGGCTCTTATATCTGTGCAGTTAATTTGGTTGATAGCTGGTTATTTGATATATGAAACAATTGGTAGAATTCTTGTACAAAGTACCAGTGTGAATGGAAAGCTCATGCTTGCAATTGCAACACTTGGGTTTGTTCTTAACTTTATCATGGTTGCATGGATTGGTCATGATCATGGTCATGGTCATCATGGTCATGGTCATAGTCATCATGATCATCATAGTCATGGTCATGGTCATCATCAATGCCAGACAGATCATGATGATGGGGATAAGGAGCTATCTATAATAAGTGATGAGGAGAATGTTACCCTGGTTTCAACTAGTCACAGAAATACTAATGTCTTGAACATAAATCTTCAGGGGGCGTATTTGCATGTCATGGCTGATATGATTCAATCTGTTGGAGTGATGATTGCTGGAGCCATAATATGGGCTGAACCTAAGTGGTTTATAGTTGACCTTGTGTGCACTCTTATATTCTCTGTTTTATCTTTAAGTACTACTCTGCCCATGCTTAGGAATATTTATGGCATTCTCATGGAAAGGACACCAAGTGAGATAGATATTAGCAAGTTGGGAAGTGGCATTAGAAATATCAAGGGAGTACGGGATGTTCATGACTTGCACGTTTGGGCTATAACTGTTGGAAAACTTGTTCTTTCTTGCCATGTAGTGGCTGAGCCTGGCATAAGTTCCATTGATTTACTAGGCGCTATTAAACATTACTGTGAAAAAACATATCAAATACAGCATGTAACCATACAAATTGAATAATGCTAAATTGTTTTCCTTTCCTTTACTAATGAATAATTGGCTGATGCATCGTCATAAAAATTCAAAAAATGGGATTTATTCTTTTATATCTTGACTTAAGAGTGAATTTGATATGCTAAAAGATTAAGACAGCACAAAAAATGTTTCATGTTTGATTTAAAATTGCTAAGCATAGGACAAGTTCAAATTTTGTTAATCAAAAGACTATTAAGCTCAACATCATCCAAAATTAAATAATTGTCAATTATTTTTTCCTCTCATTAATATCCCTCTTCTTTATACCAGTTGTGAAGAGTGGATGAACTCATCAATCTGTTCCTCAAATCTCTCATTCTACCCTTTCTTTCCCTATTCTCTTTACAGCAAAAACAAACACCATAACACTGATGTGGATGAATATGAAGAAATCACCATCATGCATTTAAAGCTGCACCACCGAGAGATGAGGATTTGCTTGCCTGATGTCAAGTTGGGGCCAGACTAGCCTTCCTCGGGTGGACTGGTCAACTTAGTGAAAGGTTCAAACACTAGTTGGGTAAGCATGAGAATGGTTTTGAGCATGGAATATCAATAGGAGGGAGATGTACTAGTCATTGGTAATCAAGTATGTTGTGAAAAGTGTAATGGTTACAAGTTTAACATAAACAATGATCAAAACAATCTTACGGAAATGATGAATTTCTTACAATGGAACATGAGCTATTAGGACAATAGCAAGCATAGAGAAATTGAAAAATTGTCATAAAAGGAAATCTGTAACAGAACAATCAAGGGAGGAATTCAAAATCATTCCATTCATGTCTTCTCTCTTCTTAACCGATAGAATATATATTAGATCCTAGGCCAATCAAAATCCTCTATTGTAGAGTTAGTTATGTGGATTCTCATGTCTTTCCTCACATCCTTATCATTGGGATTAAATGCCATGTGTCCTTCCTTGCCTGCAATTGCTTCTTTATTCCTCTTGTTTCCTCATTCTTTAAATTGTTTAAGTTGCTTTTGTTAAAATTCCTCCTCCATTAATATCAACCTTGTCTTTGAAGTTGAGATTTCGATAAGCCTCTTGTAAATCTAAGTGATCTTCCCAAGTTGCATTATATGCATCTAAACCTTCCATTGAACCACATCTGTTGGAATTTGTTGTTATCCTCTCAATATGACTCGAGATTGCAATATAGAAACATGTTGAGTGATAGGTTGCAAATAAGTTAAAGGTTTTAGTGATAGGTAATGGAACATATGGTTGAGAGTGACCCCTTTACAAGACTTCAAATAAGAACAATGAAATACTTCATGAAATCTACTAGTTTCTGGTAAAACAAATTTATAAGCAACATGTCCAATCCTTTCAATTACGAGTAAGGGACCAAAATAGCTCAAATTAAGTTTTGTATTCTTCCTAAGAGCAACTAACGTTGTTTGTAGGGTTTCAATTTCACCAAAACCATGACATTGGTCTTCAACTCCAATATTTTCCTTTTCTTTTCAACATTTGTTAAGTTTCTTTTCTTTTCATTGCATGCGTAAACGGTGCATGATAGTTGTGGTTTGGCGTTGCATGTGTGAAAAATCAAATGAATAAAATGAATGGTAGCATGGTAACTTCTCATGTATGATGTGTTTTTCCTTCAATACTCTCTCATTTCTCTTCATTCCTCACATGAACCACTAGCCCCTTCACTTTCTTACAATCTCCTCCCTCACCTATATGCAACTATGGAACCAAACAGAGGTAGCACTCAACATCCGTCGTCGACAAGAGTACCATCCCAGATCCAAACACTGTGTAAGTATTCTTGAACTGAAGTAAGATCACTACTATTAAAAGTTTACTTGACCAGAATAGATGGTCTTTGTCCCATAGACAATCTTAATTGGAGTCATCTCAATGCTATGATGATAAGAAGTGTTAACCCAATACTTTGTCCAAGGCAACAACTTTGTCTTTGACCAGAATAGAATGGTCTTTGTCCCATAGACAATCTTAATTGGAGTCATGTCACTGCTATGATGATAAGAAGTGTTAACCCAATACTTTGTCCAAGGCAACAACTTTGTCCAGCCTTTTGGAGAATTATAAGTAAAACATCTTACGTACATTTATAAACACGTATTCAAGGCTTTATATGCGATCTTGGTTGCATGCAGTGCTCATGTTCAAAGAAGTGTCACTTAATTTGAACAGTTAAAATTGGCTAGTACACACCCTATCCCTATCATATATGATAATGTTAAGTATCCCATGTAGTCTCACCACAATTTTCATGAAAACCTTTGCTACTAGTTTGTTGGCATAGTCAATTTTTAAAGCAGAAAAATGAACATACTTTGATAGCTTATCAATAACCACAAGTATCATAATGAAATCATTAGAAGCGAGAAGACTAGTAATGAAATCCATTTCTAAATCTTCTCAAATCCTCAGGAATTGGTAATGGTTGTACTAGCCCAACAAGAAGGATGGTAACTTTTGCCTATTGACCAACAAAGTAAGTCTACGCAAACTTCTTAATATCTTTTTGAATATCCTTCTAATGAAATTGAGCAAGATTGTAGCCAATGTTTTTCTAAAACCAGCATAACCTCCTATCAATGAACTATAAACCCCTAAAGAGAGTCAAATAATTTCAACTATAGACAGAGAAAACCATATTTAATCTCTATAAATAATACTATGAAAATGGTGAATTTCTTATATTAAAATGTAAGTTACTAGAATAATAGCAAACACATAAAAATTACATAACTGTGGAAACAAGAAAGCTACGAATAAAAGAAGATTCATAAATATTCCAATCAATCATTCCCCGACATAATTTATATTAGATCTTAACAGTACTATTAAGACTGAGAGGTATAACCGAAAAAATACATCGAGAGGTTATAACGAAAACTATATATATAAAGAATAATATATATATATATATATATATATATATAATCACCGTAGCAAGATTCAAATTAGTAAAAGCCCAAATTAATGGGTGTGTTTAAAATAATAAGTGGTGCAGAAAGAAAGACCCAAATAAGGTATAAGCCCAATAAGAAACCTTATAAATAGAGGATCAATCCAAGAGGTAAGTAAAAGTGAATTTTATCTGATGAATACATAAACTATTTCTGATTTTGGCATTGGACCGCCTTGTAGGTACACACACCCAACCGTGAGAAGAGAAGCCGAAAGCCCAACTTGGAGAGCCCAACCATGAGAAGAGAAGCCGAAAGTCCAACCGTGAGAAGAGAAGCCAAGAGCTCAACCTAGATAGGAGAAGCCGAAAGCCCAGTCTAGATCAACCTGTGAAGATTGTGTTGTTAGCTTGAACAAGAGTCCTCAACCTCTTTTTACAAGAACACTAACCAATAAAATGTTAATTGTGTGAATTATAACACATTTTCTCATGTTCTTATCATTAAGATCAATTATCATGCCCTTCCTTCATTACACTAGCAATTGTCTCTCTTTTATCCCTCTAATTTTCTTTTTTTTTTAATTATCCAAGTTGTATTTGTTACATAAAGTTATACACATCAAATATATATCACAAGGCAACATTTATCGCGAGGGGGACAAACACATTTTTTGAGTGGAGTCATAAAATATTATTATATATAAACTTATTACGAGTTAAAAAACTTAGAGGAGTGTCCATGAAATCTCAGTGTTACTAATATTCCAACTACGTGTTTTGTTCAACTACGTATGCTGATATCTTTTTTGTAAAAACCACTAATATGCTGATCTTTTTTTTGTCCAACTACGTATTTTGCAAGAAATTAGACTGTTACAAGAATTTAAGATTTTTTTTTTTTACATGAATGAATTGTCTTATGTAAGTGCATTATTCTTAACCCTTATATTCACTCATCCGCTAACTAATATATTAATATGAAGATTAGAATGTGAAAATTTGAAATAAAATAACAAAACAGTTGTATTAAGGTCAAATTATAGTGTAAACACAAACAATGTACTGAACATAAAATTTTGTAGTAAATTTTGTATTGCTGTACCCAACACTGCAGTTTGTCAAACAGAATACACAACCAAACTGCTCGCGCTGTACACGAACCTCAAGTGTCCCTAAATTTGCAATAATGTAGATGTTTTAAGGTCATACTGCCCATTTAATTATTACAAGATGTTATTCCCTAATCAAAATTAAATTTTTATCTTAGTAATGCATGCCAATTTCCCACACCAACCTTTACAACGTGAGTTACCAATGTGAAACTTTAGTTTTTCATTAGAAAAAAATAAAAACACTTCAGACTGACGTTATCGAAAGCAATCTGGTGTTGTATTCAGTTTGATGATGACAAAAAAGTTGCTTGTAATGCAAACGAGGTGCTTGATTTTACCTCCGGAATCAGCGAAAGAGCAGGCTTCCGTCCTAAAAGAAGAGATTGCAAGAGAGATTATCATATGCTCTGTCAAGCAGGTCACAATTTAGCCTTGTAACAATGTATCGACAAAAACCAGAAGTTACGTATAATCTTACATGACCCCTATGAAATGTTAGACTACTATTAACCATCACACTATATCATCAATTTCTGTTCGCCGCTCCAATATTACATTAACTCACGAGAAACTATCATATCACAGAATAGATAATCCAAAGAAACTAGCAAGACTATTGTTTTATAAATTTCACAGACTTCGTTTTTGCAACTCAATGGAGTAAATGTACTCTACATGTGTCTCTCTCACCCAGAAAGAAAAAAAATTAAAAAAGATAAAAAAAAGAGAAAGGGGCAAAACAGAATTGGAGGGAAAAATACTATCTGCTACCAACGCTTTTCCCTCAAATGTCACACTAAGTGGAGCAGCAGCCTCTCTTTGTATTCCCAGATGCATCCCCAACATTGATGGTGGTACCTTGACCAGGAAGTGTGGTACCAACACCTGCTTCCTGAGCTGCGAGTGCCTTTTTGCTAACAATATGATAAATCTCTGTCAAAATGGTTTGGAATGCCTTCTCAATGTTGGTTGCCTCCAGTGCAGATGTCTCAAGAAACGACAGACCTTCCCTCTCCGCCAAGTTTTGACCATCGTCCTCGTAAACCGCTCTTAGATGGCTCAAATCAGATTTATTTCCAGCCATCATGATAACTATATTAGAATCCGCATGGTCCCTCAGCTCACGCAACCACCTTTGGACATTGTCAAAGGTTTGTCTCTTAGTTATGTCATATACAAGTAAAGCACCTACAGCTCCTCTATAATAAGCACTGGTAATGGCACGGTACCGCTCCTGACCTGCTGTGTCCCAGATCTGTGCTTTCACAGTCTTCCCCTCTACCTGTACACAAAGAAAAAGCCATTAGTAATGCAGCGATACAAACAAGACTTCATAATCAAGGTTTTCAAAAAAAACCTTCAGCAATCGTGATTAAGACAGCAAGATTGAGGTTTCATGAGTTTCCAAATGCAACGGGCATTGCAATAGTATTGCGTTTGTAATTTTCAGCAACATCAAAAGATCATGACAAAAATACAGTCTCGACTGCAATTTAAAACCTTGTTCATCCAATTGACAACCATCCATCCAATTAAGAAAACCTTCAAACATAAATAACCAGAAAAATTTCCACGACATTCACCATATAATAATATTAGTCCTAAGTTCAAAAATAATTTCTTCATCAATTTTTGACCAACAACTCTTTTATTATTATATTACATTAAATACAAATCAAAGTCCTCTTCCACTTAATCATAACACCGCAAGCTAAAATCATTCCTCCAAAACATTATATTCACAAGGGTTTTGAAAACACTCTGCCATTGCAATTTTGATCACAACATCAGGGTTTTTGTCCGCAAATTCATGAAACATCAAGATCACAGCAAAGCCGCGAGCGCAACTTAAAACCTTACTATTTATTTCCTCAGAAAAGGATCTAAGATATAAATAAGCTAATCAATCAATCCTTCAAAGCAAAGGTTAAAAAAACGACTATACTGGAATACATATATATGCAAATAACTGGCAGAAATCCAAGAAGAAAGTAAAAAATAATAAGAAAAAAATCCAGAAATCCTAAAAGCATACAATCAATCAGGAAAAGCACACGTGTTCATTACGGAAAATCAGCAAAGGAAAAGGAAGCAGAACTACCTGAAGAGTCCTGGTGGCGAACTCGACTCCGATAGTGGATTTGGACTCCAAGCAGAACTCGTTTCGAGTGAACCTTGAAAGGATGTTGGATTTGCCAACACCTGAGTCTCCGATCAAAACGATCTTGAACAGATAGTCATACTCGTGGTCCACTCGATGCGTCATGGCTCCTCTCCCCTCCGATCTCTCAAACCTGCCAGATCCAACAGCAAACACCAAAGATTATTCATCCAGATCCAAAACCTAACCGTTAGGAGAGCACAGCGGCGCGTGGCCACACGCGCACAAACATACGTTCTCCAAACGACGAAACGGATCTATCTACGAACTGAATCGGAAAGAAAAAGAACTCACCGCGAAACGGCGACGATTTGGTAAACGAAATGCGTTTAGTGAAGTGTGCTTAGTTGTTAACTAAGCGAAGTAGGAAACTTCAGAGAGGGAGAGAGAGGTGGCAAACCGGAGCGGTTCGGATAACCGGAGGAACCGCAGGGGATTTTGGTGGAGATGGAGAAGGAGAGTGGCCGAATTGGCCAACGCGAGAAAACAGAGATGTCTACAAGTGAGAAAGCAATGCCAACGCAAATAAATAAGTTCATTTTTTAAGGGAAAAAATAATAATAATAATAATATATGTATATATATATATATGTAAGGTTTAATTATTATTATTAAATTATAATATAATTTATGGAGTTGAAGAATGAGAGAAAGACAAAGTCCGTGTGATGAAGGTGTAGGGTGTGGCAGGCTGGCTGGTGGAGGGTGGGGTGTTCTGCGTTAAGGACAGGGTGTCCCTCTTTCTTCCTCTCCTCTCCTCTCCTCTCCTTCTTCATTCTTCTCTGCTCTTCCTCTCTTCTCCTCTTCTAACCAATCACAACCTTCTTAAATATACATAACTTTAATTTTAAATATAATTTTTAAATTTAATAGCATCATTGTTACTAGTAAAAATGCATGTTGTGTTGCATCTATATATATATATATATATATATATATATATATATTCACTATATTATTTTACACAAGGTTTAATGATGATTTTCAAACAATTTACATTATCAAAGTATTTAAAGTAGATATATATAAACACGTACATATGTATATACTTGTACAGACATGGTATGTACTTTGTATATACTTGCTCACGCGTACGTACCTAACATATGCTCCTGTGTCAGTGTTTAAGCATTGCAAAAATGATATGTGCCTCTGTATGTTAAGTTTAAGGTCTGTAGACACGATAAAGTAGATAACTAAGTACATTATTTTTACTCCGAATTATATAATTTAAATATATGATTTTTTTAAAATAAAAAGTAAATTTAATGTGAGGTTGAATAGATTAAAATAATCCTTTATTTCTGCCATAAAATTATTCTAAGTAGTAGTTGTCCACGAAAATTAAACTTCGAATTTTTTCTTATTTTTTAATGTCAACTTACATGGAGATATCTGTCATGACATAAGTGTATATAGTATTATAGTTTGTTGGTAGTATAAAATATTGATAAACTTATTCAATTGTTGAATAAATCAAACACAGTTTGTCAAAATATAAATTTATTGTTATTTACTCTACCACTGGACCAGACCAAATGATTCCAAAGCAGTTGTAGAAGAATGAAGGGATGAAAATGAGAGTTATTAAAGTTTCTATTTATTTATTTTTACGATAAGTGTTAATGCAGTGTTTGACCAGTGTCCAGTACCCGTAACAGAAAACCGGGCCTAGTCCATATCCATATAGTTAGTTGGATCGGTGGGCCCGAGGCTTAACGCACCGAAACGGTGACGCATTGATTTTGAAACGGAATCTAGAGTTTCAATTCGACTAACGTTGAGACTGTAATGCGGCAATGGAAACAGCTGGGAGAGGTGTTGGTGGCGGCTTCTATCACCAACACGCTATCCCACTCTCACGCTGCAACGCTCAATCTCCCACGCGCCGTCGCTCTCGGACTCACCCAACCCCTTATTCTGAAAATCCTTTCAAACCAGTCGATTCACCCTTCGCAAAAGCTTCGTTTCTTCGAATGGTCTCGCTCCCACCACAACCCTTCCCCGGCCGCCTACTCCCTCGTCCTCCGCTCCCTCACCGGCGCCGGCTTCTTCTCCGATGTCCCTTCCCTCCTCCACTCCATGACGGAAGATGGCGTCGTTCTCGATCCCCACTCCCTCAACCTCCTACTCCACTCCTTCATTTTCTCCTCGAACTTCAATTTAGCTTTTCAATTACTAGATTACGTGCAGCACCTTCAGCTCGATGCCACCACAATCTACAACTCCCTCATCGCTGCTTTACTCACAAAAAACCAACTCTCTCTCGCGTTATCCATCTTCTTCAAGCTCCTCGACACGGTCGATTCGAAGTCCATCGCTTGCAACCAATTGTTGGTTGCTCTGAGAAAAGCAGATATGAGGGTGGAGTTTAAGCAAGTGTTTACAAAATTGAGGGAGAAGAAAGGGTTTTCGTTTGATACGTGGGGTTACAATGTGTGTATTCACGCGTTTGGTTGTTGGGGTGATTTGGCTTCTTGCTTCGCGCTTTTCAAGGAGATGAAAGACGATGGTAAGGGGTTGGTTTCCCCTGATTTGTGCACCTACAACAGTCTCATCACTGCGCTTTGCAGGCTTGGCAAGGTGGATGATGCGCTTGTTGTGTGGGAGGAGCTCAATGCCTCAGTTCACCAACCTGATCGCTTCACCTACACAAACCTAATTCATGCCTGTTGCGGAACTTTTAGGATGGGTGATGCTACAAGGGTTTTTAACCACATGCAGAGCCATGGGTTCCGTCCGGATACGCTTGTTTATAATTCTCTGCTGGATGGACATTTTAAGGCGACCAAGGTTGTTGAAGCCTGCCAGCTGTTTGAGAAAATGGTTCAAGAAGGGGTGAGACCTTCTTGCTGGACTTATAATATTCTCATTCATGGGTTGCTTAGGAATGGCAGGGCGGAAGCTGCTTATACTATGTTTTGTGATCTCAAGAAGAAGGGCCAATTTGTGGATGGGATTACTTACAGCATTGTTGTGTTGCAGCTTTGTAAGGAGGGTCAACTGGAGGAGGCGCTGCAATTGGTGGAAGAAATGGAAAGTAGAGGTTTTACTGTTGACCTTGTCACCATAACATCGCTGCTGATTAGCATTCATAGGCACGGTCGCTGGGATTGGACGGACCGGCTTATGAAGTATATCAGGGAAGGTGATTTGGTAGTTTCCGTTCTAAAGTGGAAAGCTGGAATGGAAGCTTCTATGAAGAACCCTCCTGGCAAGAAAAAGGATTACTCACCTATGTTCCCTTCCAAAGGAGATTTTAGTGACATCGTGAGCTTCATGACCCGTGCCCAGGATACCACCAACATTAATGACGGCGAGGAAACTTCTTGCGATGGGATTGACGAGTGGTCATCATCGCCGCACATGGATAAATTGGCCAATCAAATGTGCTCTACTGGCTATTCTTCCCAGCTGTTTACTCCTTCTCGTGGTCAAAGAGTCCAAGAAAAAGGACCGGATTCTTTTGATGTTGATATGGTGAATACTTTCTTGTCTATATTTTTGGCCAAGGGAAAGTTGAGCTTGGCTTGCAAATTGTTTGAGATTTTCAGTGATGCAGGTGTGAGTCCTGTGAGTTATTCTTATAATTCTATCATGAGTTCCTTTGTCAAAAAGGGCTATTTCACTGAGGCTTGGGCTGTTCTGACTGAAATGGGAGAAAAAATTTGTCCTGCTGATATAGCCACATACAATATGATAATTCAAGGTTTAGGAAAGATGGGACGAGCTGATCTAGCTAGTGCTGTTCTTGATACGCTACTGAAGCAGGGAGGTTATCTTGACATAGTTATGTATAACACTCTCATCAATGCTCTGGGAAAGGCAGGCCGAATCAAAGAGGTGAATAAGCTCTTTGAGCAAATGAGGAGTAGTGGGATAAATCCTGATGTTGTCACTTACAATACATTGATTGAAGTTCACAGTAAGGCTGGGTTATTGAAGGATGCTTATAAGTTCTTGAAAATGATGCTGGATGCTGGATGCACCCCTAACCATGTTACAGATACTACTTTAGATTATCTAGGGAGGGAAATTGATAAATTGAGATTCCAAAGGGCATCGATTTTGAGTGAAAAAGATGATCCTTCTTGAGAAGGCACAGTTGTAACTTAAGTGCTGGAGATGGGATGAAATTCTGGCAGTATATGAAATTGGAATTTGTAATTTAGTGTTTGCATTATCTGATTGTGCTGTGATCTGTAAATGTTCCTGTGATCACAGGTGGTGTACTATCAATTTTACTGTATTGTCTTGGCTCCTTAGCTGGCAAATATCTTATGTTTTAGACCCAAGTAACCAAAATTTATGTCCTTGTAACAGTTTCGTTCTGATTCAATGTTTTAAAACGCTTTATACTTGAAAGAATTTTCTTTAAGATAGTGCAGTGTCATGGTTTAGGCCTGAACTCCATACCTGGTAGGTCACCAGCCGAGCTAGAAGAAGAGATTTATATGAGCCTTTTAAGATCATTCAATAGGCAAATCCTGATAATATTACTAAGGCATTTAAACCATTTTAATTAACTAAACATACAAATCATGATAAGGCAAACATTAGGTTAGAAAAGAGCGGTGACAAAGAAAAGAGGTTAAGACACTAAATATTCTGGCTTAGGGTCTCCATATTCCTTAGCTACAACTTTTAGCGGCTATTATGGGACAGGAAAATCAATTTTGCTCTATATTCCTAAATGTGAGCAACAAGAAAGACAATGACACAAGAGAAGGAGGAGTCACAAAGGATGCAGGAAGAGCTCAAAAGGTAAAATGAAGTGGCAAAAAAATGCCAAATGAATCAATTCAAGTGCAAGAATCCAATTTCGAAGAAGGAATGAGGAGTCTCAACATACATAGAGTGTTGGGAGATCGGTAGTTCGATGGATGTTATTTTCTAGAAAGCTTTCGTGGGACTCGATGTTCCAATGGATTCGTTGATACCGTTTGATGAAATTTTTGTGGGTTTTCTAACAAGTAGGTTCAAAAGTTTATCGTTCAATGTTATCTGTATTTTTATTAATGTTATAGTAGATTATGATACTACTCGTCACATAGCGTGAGATATTTGAAGTTTGTGAGACCAAACACTTTAAGTATACAAATATTTGAATATTATGATAAAAGCTTCCCATATAAATATTATTATGAAATCTTACCGTATGAAGATTTAAATAATACCATCAAAGTTTATCATACAAATATTTGAAGATTATGATGAAAGTTTGTTATATAAAAATTATTATGAAAGTTTGTCATATGAATATTTAAAGAATATGATGAAAATTCACCATATAAAATATTTGAATATTTTGATGAAAATTGCCAGACAAATATTTGAATATTATGATAAAAACTTATTATATAAATATTACTAGATTATGATGAAAATTTGTTAGATAACACAAATATTATAATGAAAGTTCATATGTGATGATAGTTCGTCACATGAATATTTTAAAAAATGATGATATGAAAGCTTGTCGTACACTTGAAGTTTATAAACAAAGACTATGATGACAATCCGTCATCTTCTCAGACATTATATCAATAGATTGTGATAAAACTTGTCACAAAAATGAAACATTTGAAGTTTTTAGTGGTATGATGAGGAAAAAGTTAATCATATATGACAATAAAAATTATGGTCCTTACAACATTTTTTAAGAGCTAACATAAGATATTTATATCGAAATGACACACTTAAGTCCATCTAACTGTTGGAACCCTTTAGATAACACAAAAGATATCAAAACAGAGTGTTGCAAAAATCAAACAAAAGTTGTGGAAGTTCCACAACGAACGTGTCATGTTCCAATTCAGATCTAAGTGGAGGGTTTTGCAAACCCGAAAAACAAATGGAAGTTGAACAACTTTTCTTTGCAGTTTCAAGTTGTTCTAGTGTGTATGTCCCATTATACATATAGTTATATGTGTATGTTCCATTTTTACTTTAAAACTCATTATATTATTTAATCAACAAATTGAAAATAACCAACTCATTAATTATTTTAATTTAATAACTATTACATAAAGCTTTTGAAAAAAAATTACAATAAGTAACAATAAATAAGAGAAAAAGGCAATTTAATTGACAAAGCATGTCAAACAACAAAAATAACAATTTTTTTACTTTATCTAGTGTTGAACAATATTGGATTATAATGTCAACACATTTCAATCACCGCTAAAGATAACTTAAATGTAAACTTGATGGAAGGAAAGATATGAAAGATAAGAGACTAATTTTGTACCTGTCATACTTGTAGTGTTAAGTCTTTGAAAAAACAGGAAGTAAAAGTGTTGACAGTTTGGGTACACAAAGATAAGAATACAAGATTTAGGGTTTAGGGTTTAGGGTTTAGGGTTTAGGGTTTAGGGTTTAAATCTGAAGGAATCAAATTCATTCTATGAATGAATATTTTATGACCAATGTTTTTGCCTGTAATCACTGTACCACCAATAACATTCTTCCCCAACTCATTAACTTGTAATCTTGTGCCATTACATAGTCCATTAGCTTGATCAATATTCTTAAAAGCATTGTTGGGACACCAATTTTGAGTTTTAGGCAATGATTTGGAAGCCTAAGCATCTAATATCATTTAAAAACTCCGATGTAAACCACTCAACTTAAATGTCTTCATGTTCATTAGATTGGTAAGATATGTCTAAACTTAAGTAACTTATTCTCTAGATGTTAAACATATGATAAATTTTTGACTTTATATACACATTCACTTGTTAGACAAAGTATTGTCCGACATAAAAAAAGTTAGCATTGCTTATATTATCCAAGAATTTAGGGTACACAAATTCAACTAAGCTAAGTAAAGGTGAATCACTATGTTTAACTAAGAGATGTTTGGATATTTCAATTATGCCTTCACCCATTTTATTTAAATTCATATTTCCATTAACAATCTTTAGAATTCAACTAATTTCTGACTGTCTCATATTCAAGTTCAAAAATTTTGCATTAAAGAGAAATTTTTAATCCACTGAAATTGTTCTAATATTTTTCTTTTTATATGTAAAATATGAATTCAAAACTACAAACGTGAAGAATATAAGAGGTTACATTGACCATAAGAAGAATAACACTGCTACGTATGGACTGTGATTTGAGACACTTATCCCTTGCAACTTTGCTTTCAACACAAAAGTAAAGGTTCATCTCTTTATTTAATTGTTTGAACATTGTTTCTTTTAACACAATTTTGAGAAGAAAGCAAGTTAACTGGGTTTGGTTCCAAACGTAAGCTTATACGCCACTCTCAGCACACACAGTAACGCATTTGTTAAATGGTTGCTTGCAAGCAATACAACACACACAATCCCTGAAACCGCATCAGCGGTTATATGCGAAGAAAAATATAATGTTATCTTTCTTAGGTTTCGTTTCATCACCGGGAATGTCCAGCGTGTCTCGCCGGAAAATGACGACCACCAGAATTCACATCATGGCCTTAGACGGCATCGTCAACGTCAATTCTCTCTTCACCTTAGCCCTCTTCCTCGGCATCACCACCACCAGCACCACCAACACCCTCATCGACGCCGACGACACAGACTGCGCCGCCGGAACCTCCATTTCCGAAGGCCTCATCGCGTTCCACGTGTACTCCTTCAGCTCCTTCCTCTTTTCAAGCCTCATCGCCTTGGCTCTCAAAAACGTGATCAACTTCAGCAAGGACGTCGACGATGGTGACGTGTTGGCCGCCGCCAACAACAACAACAGCTGGGTCCACAGCGTTGCGAAAATTAACACGGTGGTTTTGAGGTTGGGGACTCTGGTTTCGGCTTTTGGGTCGGTTTTTGGATGCGGGTTTTTGGTGGTGGCTCTTGTGGATTTGGTGCAGATCAAATTGGGAACCATTGCTTGTGGGAGTCCTCATACTTTCGCTGCGGTGACTCCCTTGCTCGTTCTTGTTCCCTCTGCGCTTCTTATCTATGTTTTTCTCGTCCTCTTTGCCTTCACTCGTTAAACCAATAAAAAAAATCATTCATGGAAATGCTCATGAAATCAACAGATCGGATTCAAACTAATTGTTTGCTACCAATTGTTTGCATCATTCCATCTTTTTGCATATATCAAATATTATATATATATATATATATATATTTTTTTTTATTTTTTTTTTTAATATTATCATTTGTGTCTTCCTGTGTTTGCTTGAGAGGGAGGAACAACGAGAACTGATATTAAAATTGCTTTTCAGTAGACAACACGTTACCAGGACTTTTACATTACTACTTCTTTCTCATTCCCATCTTGCCAGAAAAAAAGTACTTTCTCTGACTAATTGTGTTTGGTTTTGCCAACTATTTTTTTTTACCTAAAATTGCATTTTTCAAAGATAAACTATAATAAATACACAAATGTATTATTTAATAACACTGAAACTGGAATGCCTGGGTCAAACCAATTAGGAGGTGTTTTAAAGTATTTATGTATTTTTATTTTTTGGTCGCGTGAGCAAAGGAGAACATAAAAAATTAATAGTTTAATAAAATATACGGACGTATATATTATATAATTATAAATTATATAAATTGACCATAAATATTTATTGTAAATATGTTTTAGATTTTTTTAAGAACAGAAATATGTTTTTCATAACTTGTTTAAAAGAATTTGTTTTTTATTTTTATAATCATAATAAAAATTTATACAATAAATTTGAGTTTTAAAAAATTATTTTATTTATATTTTTTAAAATTGTGTTAGAACCGTGTTAGAATTTTAAGAAATTCAATTAATATTTATTGAATTGAACACTTCACCGACAAGTATTCTATGAATATCGTACCAGTATTGACACCGATACGTGTATCCACGGACACGATATTTAAGAAAAGTGTCCTAACCTCGTACCAAAAGAAAACACTAATTTAATAATATAATAATATATTATAATTAAAAATTAAAAAAAATTGTAATTTTGAGTTTTGAAATTAGATATTTTCTTTAGTTACTGTGAAAATATCACCGGCCATTTCCCTTTGGAGTTACAAAACATAGCTTCCTCACCAAAAAGAACACAGCTTTAGTTTTCGTAATAGAGCCCGTAATGAAGGTGAAGTGAGGGTTATGTGTGTTGGTATTTGAGTGGCAGTGCAGTGTGTGATGGCTGGTCGTTCCTTCTCAAAAGTTTGGAAAACCTGTGATTTTGGTTCTTTATTAGTGCCACACTTCACCAGAACCACCAAACTTATCAAACACGCTTCACCTCCATTGTCCTTCCTTCAATCTAATTCATTCAAAACGCCCTCGTTTTGGAGGCTATACCACGACGGAAGGCCCAGAGGCCCCCTTTGGAAGGGAAAGAAGCTCATTGGCAAAGAAGCGCTCTTTGTTGTATTGGGCTTGAAGAGGTTTAAGGATGACCAGGATAAGCTTCAAAAGTTCATCAAATCTCACGTTCTCAGACTCCTCAAGATGGACATGATCGCCGTTCTCACTGAACTTGAGCGTCAAGAACAAGTTTCTCTCGCTCTCATGGTATTCACTCTTCTAATTCTTTTTCATTTTTAATTCTTATGTTATTTACCCACCACCTGTTTGTCATAATGCTTCTTATTTCTGTAATTATGTTGCCACAAATTACTGTTTTTTTTCTATTTCAAATCACCATAAATTAACTGGAATGACTCAAATATATATAAATTTGTATAATAAAGTACCTAATTGTAAGGACCTCGTTAAAAAATCCCAAAAAAGTTTAGGACATACTGGTGTATTAAACCTTCCTATTATATTATAGCTGTGCGCTGCTTATTGTACGGAGGTTACGAGTAATTAACTGAATGAATTTTCAGATGTTTAAGGTTATGCAAAAGCAAGATTGGTACAAACCTGATACATACCTCTATAAGGACTTAATCATTGCATTGGCAAGGTCCAAAAAAATGGAAGAAGTATCGTACTTGTGGGAAAGCATGCGAAAGGAAAATCTGTTCCCTGATTCTCAGACTTTTACTGAAGTCATAAGGGGCTTCTTGAACTATGGATCTCCTGCGGATGCGATGAATGTATATGAGGACATGAAGAATTCTCCGGATCCACCTGACGAGTTGCCATTCAGAATTTTGTTGAAAGGACTCCTGCCACATCCTCTTTTGAGAAACAAAGTGAAACAAGATTTTGAGGAGATTTTTCCTGATTCAAGTATCTATGATCCACCACAAGAGATATTTGGCGCCCGCTGAGGTTTGAACCCCCTTTACTCTGTCATCCCAAGAGTTCGATAATTTTCTTTCAAATAAAAATGGTGTTTCGTTGTGTGTGCTCATGAACTGAGTTATGTGCAAAAAGTACAATGTTAACGAGTTTAATGTGAAAGAATTACTAGTTCTTGAATATACCCGGTATGCACGTGGGACCGTGGATCAATAGGTTCTATGTTGGTATGATCGGATAATAAGCTTTTCCATCAAATAGATGATGAGAAGATTGTCGAGTTTGATAGCACCAATCTGGCTTATTGAATTAAAACTGTACGGAGAAAGTCGACAATGAAGAATGAGTGGATTTTAACTTAGCATGATGTCATTAGAAATTAGAAATACGCGACATGCTATCACGATTGCTACTTTGGTTGTTTAGACTATGTTACTAAGTACCATCTATTCATCTTTAAGGATCAAATTTATTTTGTTTAAGATAAAAAAAAAGGCTTCAATCATTAGTCTTTTACTTAGTTTTAAGAGTTACTGAATAATTTTTGCACGCTTTTCATCTTCCCCTAGCATAGTAGTAATTCCCCAAGTCAAATTCCAAGGTAGTATTGCTTATAAAAAATCTTATCACCTCTATTAATATCTCGCAGGCCCCAGGTGTATATTCCTGAAGAGCTGGATCATCAAATTACAGATGTTGTAGGAATTAAGGATTGAGGCTGCTCTCATTTTCAAGATTTGTTCGCATTTTGTGGTTTTGGGATGGTTAGTTGACTGAGAGTTTACACCATTTACAGTCCTTGCTTAATGGAGATAAACTTTTGTTTTTGAAACTTTTACTCAGTTTGAAATATTCCAATGCTCTTTGTTCAGTTTCATCATCCCTGTCGCCAATGTACAAATTGTTACCTATTGTTCAGAAGCAAGTAAAATATGAAACCTATGATCACATTTTTTCCACCTTTGAGCGCAAGAAGATGGTATAAATTGATAATCTAACAACTCACTGGGAAAATTAGGCTTGCTTCAAGCGCAATTATGCTTCACAAAAACAATGCTTGCACTTCCAACTCTGCTTGCATTATCAACTCTGTCTGCACTTGCACTTCCATTGCAAACACAGCAGGAAACAATTTCAGTCTATTATCATAGTATTGAAAAGAACTTTCATATATGTCATATATGCAACATGAATTTTCAATGACACAAACAATTTCCATTGTCAAAGTATCCCAACTCACTTTTATAAATTCAAAGTCACCCACAATTGACTGTTACTTTTTTCAGATTATATTGGATGCAATAAATACTCAGATAACTTGTAGGTTATCGTGAAGTTATTTGAACTTTTTTTTTGTTTTTTCATACATATAATATAATACGTGACTTTCTATTTAAATAATTTAAGAATTTCATAAGCCACATAAAATTATTAATTTTCTTTTCCTTGTTTCATTACATATGCATTTTACATACTTCTACAAATATATAAAAAATAATGCGTTGAAAATATTTGTGTGTGTGAGTGTGAGAATATTTTAAAGTAAATAAATATTTGATTGAGATTAAAGTATTTAACCGGAAGAAAAAAAATACTTTCTAGTAAAAATAAAAATATTAATACTGGAGTGCAAACTTAATTAGATTATACATTCATAAATATCTGGTTTTACTTAGTATAAACTTTAGGAAGAAGCTATTCATAATATAGTACTTAAAAGTATAAAAATGTCAAATAAATTGTGATATTGAAAATCAGGAAAGAATATTACATAAGATTTATCAGGTGAGATTATAAGAAACAATAATTTTAACCGTGAGCATATTTGATTTTGCATACAATTTAATTAGAATGCTGATTAATACAAATATTGTTTTGATCTTGTCATCTACTTGTAGATTATTATGTATGATAATTTTATTTACTTTTCTAATTATTATGATTGTTATTTCTATGATAAATTCTAATTTTTTTATCATATAAAAATGATAAACTAACAATTTGTAACAGATTGAGCTCTTTAAAATATTACCTGCGATTATATATACACAAAGAAAAAAAAACGTTTGTTTAATATTCGGATAAAAGTTAATTACAATAATTAATACATACGTTTTTAGAGCAAGACATGTTCACATTATTTTAAATCACTTAAAATAAATACTAAATAAGTTTTAAAATTAATAAATATATATAAAATAAAATTTAGTTTATTTTTTAACCTCTATTCTTGATGTATACTATAAAAAATTATTAATAGTTTTTGTTTGTGGTAGAAATGAAAATAACTTAAAATTGATTCATAACAAGGCTTAAATATTATATTATACTTTTCTTGTTATTAAAACATTATGCGAAACATTTATTCCTAATCCAAATAATTAATTATGTTATAATTATTGTTTTGATTGTGACTTGATTTTAGCATCTACTCTAAGAAGACAAACATTGCAGCTATACTTAATAACATGTATGGATAGTACTGAGATTAGACAAAAAAAAATCTCTTTCTCCTAAACTTGCATTAAAGAATTTAGTGTATCTACAGCCCTCTAACAGAACAGGAAGTTTATTTGCTTAAAAGAAATAAGAGAATTTTCCATCAAACATCAGTCATTTGTTAAGGAACAACATTACATTATTTTTTCCTTATTATGTTTCTTGGCAGTTGTTATTTGATCCATGTTTTTTTATATAAAAATCCATCCTTCTGATATCTCAATCAAACTAACACACTTCACCAATCATGTGAAGTGACATGAAAACAAAATATATTAAAATAGGAAAACGTATTGATCCATGTAATGCTTTCAAACCCCTTAGTTCACCCGAAAACAAACAAATGTGGTTGAATTATGTGGTAAGAACAGAATCAATAACTTTTTTTAAATTGATTAACAAAAGTAGGGGTGAATGTGTAGTTAAAGAAAGCCCATAGTAAAAATCACCATAAACACATCATTGTGACGCAACGTAGACAGCAAGAATCAAATAGAATATCAAACATTTCACACCACCACATCCATTTGCACTTGTAAAGTTCAGTACACATCCAACACAAAGCTTATTTATAAGCACAGTTTTGGCCATAACCAAGCACTTAAAAGAGACTGCTAACACTAAACATTATGCCTGAAGAATCCTTAATCTTCAAGTGTGTTCACAATCCCAACTACACATGTGGAACGGAGGGAAACACAGTCTGGAACAACCGATTGCAAGACCAACCAAATTCAGTAGCATATCAGATGGTAGAAGGGGTAGTGTCTTTCACAATCGTTACAGGGCAACTTGCATTTAAGGTGACATAATTTGTCACACTCCCCAGCAATACCCTACGATCAACCAATTTTGAAAAACAGCATCATTAAATTATCACTGTTATTTTCATCAATACAACTTATAAATTTGTTAGTATGTTTGTTTTCTCTTTTATATGTTTGGGAATACATTCCTTCAATGGAAAGATAAATGAGAATGTTTTATATTTAATTTGAGGAAGTCCTATACTATTTGTAGTTAAAGACAAAAAATAGATCCTCCCTCTTTCTTTTCATCAAATAACTCCCTCTAGAACATTAGGTACAAGAGCCAAAGCCTGAGTCAAGATGCAGTTCTTTGGGAGCTTTTAGTGTTTATATCCCATTTCATTTAAGAAATTAATGTAATAAAGATTTAAACTATTAAATCATTATTGTAAGTTCACATAATCATATTTTGATGCATGCAGTTGCAGTTATCTCTAAACTAGAGGGAAAAAGAAAAAGAAAGACCTCTGTATGGCACCCAAGCCTCTGCTACCCATTACCAAAGTGTGAAGCTTCAAATCCCCAACAGCTTCACAAATTTTCTCTCTTGCATCCCCCCAGTACAGCTTTGCCACCACATCCACCTGTTTTCAAGGAAAGTTCAAACAACCTCAACAATCAACATATGACTAAAACAACCCTAACAAAATTAAATGAAAACCTAAGAACTCAATCCAACAACACACGACAAGGTAGTACACTAGCAGAGTAATTAGTTAGTAAAGTCAAAAAGTAAAAACCTGTTTCTGCTTAGAAGCAGTGTCAAGCAGATCCAACACCTCGGCATCAGAATCCACCTCATAATGATGCATCACCTCCTTCTCACGAAACTCTGACAACGGAATCAGAGCTTCACCCACACCACATCACATCATAATCAGAATTCAAAGATCAAAATTCTACAAAAATATTTGGATTTATGGTAAGGGTAGCATAAAAAAGGAGCTTACGTGATCCAGTGGTGGACCAGAGAAGATTTCGGGATTCACTGCCTTGGGTGTGCTTGATGTGGACGATTAAGAGTGTGTCGCCTTTGCGGAGAAGATTATCAATTGCCCATTTGAGAGCAATCTTGCTTCCTTTGGAGAAATCCAAGGCCACCCCAATTCTCCTTTCACTGCTCATCGTTTCACCAAATTCTGGTGTTTTGATTAATTCACTGTTCACCTTTAAGCTTTCGAAATGTTTGGTCAAGCTTCACAGTTGGAAGAACAGTCCAATTTATGAACGTTTATTCTTGTCGGTCACACGTGGGAAGTCAAAACATGTGTTCCGTCAATGAACATATAAATGTTTTGTTTTTATATAATTAAAATGAAACTTGTAATAAACAAATATTTTACATGAGTAGATTATATAAATATTTAATTTTAATAAAAACTCTTTTTTATCATTGATAGATTTTAAAAATATTATCGGTTAAATTTAGAAATAGAAATAAAATTGTAAATTAAAACACAAACAATTAAAAAGATATAATAAAATGAGATGATCATGAGAGAATTTTTTTGCTCGTTGCAAGATCAATGATGAAAATAAACCAGCAAACAAAATTGAGATGATACAAAATATACTTAATTGAGAAAATTTAAAGTTTTTTTTTCTATGTTTTATATTATAATTTATAGTATAAGTATTTATTGTTTTATGAAATATTAAATCATGATCAGTGTTAACAAGTGGTGGTAATGATTATTTTGTTTTTAAAAAAATATTATATTCTTTCTTGACTGACAATAGTTTTCTTTTGGAACAACTGGAAAAACTCAAATTTACATTATTATTTTTATAAATTAATTGAAAATATTCCTTTCTAAAGGTTTTCGAACACAATAAATAATTATTTTAAGATTTATTCTTAACATTTTTTCATCTTTTACACGAGATTATTTTTTTTTTTAATGTTTAGTTTGCAAATTTCAAACAAATAAAAACTAAAAATTTAAGGAAAAAAGTATTGAATTAGGTTGTACTTTTAGCTACTTAAAAGCTAACTTTAATTAATGCGTATAATTATAAGTCTAATTAATGAGAGTGAAAAACTATTTTGTTAATTTTTTAAAATTTAATTAAATTTTAAAATTCTTTTTAGAAAATGCTTCTCCCTATGAAAATAGCCATGGAAAAAAGGGCTTACGATTTTTTGGGGAAAAATTAATTCAAAAGCTAATTTTTTTGAGTTTAGTGTTTAGTAGATTAATTGATAAATTAGTTAGCAAATATAAGATAATGTAAAAAAAATATAGTAATAAATAAAATTTTGATGTTTTCTTTTTTTCCTTTGGGCCGTCTTATTTGATCTTTGGGCTCTGCTCTTTTTCTCTCTTCTTTTTTCGGCAAATTCTTCCTGCACCATATCAATTTTAACCTGCACCATATCAATTTTTTAAATTTCCAAAACTATCCTCCTGCACCATATCAATTTTAACCTCCACCATATCAAATTTTTTAAATTTCCAAAACTACACTTATTTTAAATTGAAAAATCCAAAATAATAATTATAATTGAGAAATAAAAAAATACATGCTGGAAAAAAAACACAAAACTAAACATACATTCTGGATAAAAAATTTCAGAATTCAAAAATATGTTCCGAA
>Ga0123342_1002132_pt1 | contig 33213 bp, 15 predicted proteins | sample Turbeawhitnodule_FD_89960 | JGI IMG/M metagenome (GOLD analysis project Ga0123342, IMG submission 89960) | Root nodule microbial communities of legume samples collected from Mexico - Turtle bean Mexico white nodule | ecosystem: Host-associated > Plants > Roots > Nodule | place: Mexico: Nepantla... | reverse complement strand
TATATAATATATGAAAGTATAAATTATATAATATGTAAAAAGTAATAATATACATGTATTTATGTAAAATAAATGTATTAAAAAATAAATGAAATTATTGAATAGAAGTCATTAAAAGAAGATGATATTAAAATATTTGCAACCTCTACCATGACCCCCGTCACATCTTTACTTAGATGACAACTTTTCCTACCTCTTTATTTTATAATCATGTATGAATTGTACTTATTTATCATTTTATAAATATTGTTTAAACGTTACCCTATTTATTTATAATTATATCAACTATAAACATTACTTCATGAATATAATTTCAATTTTTTAAAAACAACAAAAGTATTTTTAATTTTAACATTATTTAAAAAATACTAAATATTTTATATTTATTAAATAACTTATTTTTAATCCAGCTTAATTTTGGGTAACTTTGTTTCTTGTGAAAACAAAAATTTAGTTTTAATAGTTTTAATTAAAAAATTTATTATTATATAAAATTTTTAATTCTAAAAAAAAATAATTATTTAAAAAAAATGAACTGAATTTGCCAACCGAATTAACAACTTCAATGGAGTAAAATTGGCAATCCCGTATTTAATTTTATTTAAACTGAAGTTACCAACCCAGTTAGAAACTTTAATTAAAAAATAAAAAGCAGACAGATTAACAAATTTAATTGATATTGCCTACACCATTGACAATTTGACCAAGAATTGCCCATTTTTGTAATTTTTTCTGCTTTTGCCCATTTACGTAAATATGAAAAAAAAATGCACCATTTGGTGAAAAAACCACAGTTGCAAGCAACCAAGGACGAAAATTATAGAGTTCTTCCCAGAAAGCTTTTAAGGCAATGAAGTAATCAAACACATTTTGAGTGCCCTGTTTGCAGGTATAGACTTATTCCTGAAGTTATGGGTTTCAGAGTAGATCGCTTTGGGAAAAACGTTCATGAAGATTAATCCAGATGGTGATAGCTCTATCAAGGTAGATCGCACTTTGAGCTATGAAAAGCGATAAAGAGTTCAATAACCATGACATGATGAACGTGTTGCATTGTTCCTACCGAGAGAATAATGGATCTGTGGCAATTAGGGATAAAATGGAACCATTGAAAAATTCCATTTTGTTTTTGGAGACAAGAGTCATTTGAAATTATATCAGACCATGAATGGTAGTTATTGCCAACAAACTGATGATGGACTTCTACTAGGGTGGATGTTATATGAAATGAAAGGAGTTTAGGTGAGGTAAGGTGGGGATTTGAAGAATTTGCATTGGACGTATTAGAAGTCAAGCATTGCATGGTCAGATAAAAACTCTTTGACACCATAAAGGAAAAATCGAAAGAAAAGAAAGAGAAGATATTGGAATAATTTTTTTTTATCACTTGATAAAAGAAATGTACATCATTTATACTGCTACAACTTATTGATAAGAAGGAAGAAACAGAAAACAGTACACAAGAATAATCACTATACAACTCATCATATTCTAGAAGAATAATGGCTATTTAGACTTAGTTGGGATATGAGGTAAGAGACACTGTGTTGTGACCCATTTCTATTTCTGCACAACTTTTTTTATGAATTGAGCTCTTTGTCTGTAACATGAACTTCTGAAACTTATTTTAAGGAAAATATTCTTTAAGAATTTAAAACATTTTTAGTGACATATAGCTGGTCTCACAACAAAAACTTCTAAGGAGAATAAAGCAGGGCAGGTAGATGTTAGAGTTTTAGACAGATTATTAAGAAGGAAAGTGGACAGTGACCTGCATTTATGTTTTTTTCTTTTTCTGAATCCGCCATTTATAAACCTCATCCGTGGCGGGAATAAGCGAAGCTCATTTCAAATATGAAATTAGATTAAAAAATGTTCTCAAAAGCTGAAAAAAGTGATCGTGGTCTTTCTTGTCATACACACTCTTGACCTTGAACTTCACAACTGGACATGAACAGTCACGTGCCCCACTAATATTTTATTTGAAGAGAGAAGAAAAGGGCAATCATAAAAACAAAAATTAGAAACTCCCATTGAATGCTACTTGTTTTGTTTCTCTGTAGCAGTTATCATTTTGTATGTATCTATGCGGATACTATTCACCATTCTACAGATTTCTTTGCCTGTTTCTGTTCTCTTAAAACCTTGACTCTACACTCTCAACTTTGGAACCTATTTTTTGTTTACAATTCCATTCATTTTATTGGTTCTAGCTACCCTTTAAGCACTTCATTTACACAGTGAAAGACTCAAAGGTACTTCATCTCTTGTTTCCTCTACATGTTTCATTTATGTTTTAAAGTTCAGCTATAAAAGAACTATTTTTTTTCTCCAGTTGTTTTGATTTATGGGAATATTGGGGGCAGTTCGTGTTCCGTGGCTGAAAAACTGTCTCATTTTACGATATTTTGCACTGGGTATCATGTCATTTACTGTTTCATTACCTTCAATCTGTAAATTTGAGACAAAATGTTACGAAAGCTATGGGAAGGCGAATCTCAATAACGCTCCAAGAACTGCGACTTTAAATTAAGTAAAGGTTCATTCTTTAGTCATACACCTCGTGAATTTATTAAGATATCTACACAAAGATGGTCAGAAGAAAGAAATGTTAAGCCAAGTAACCGTTTTTTTTCTGTATAAACAATTGAGATTGTTGAAGAAGAAATGTGTTTTTGAGTTTGACTTTCCACTTTTTCATGTATAACAGAAGAGTGTGTTCTCAAAAAAGGTGAAACATTACCCAGTTTGTTTATAAATCTTCATTATAATCTTGACCCTTGAGAAGGTTTTTTGTGGTTTGTATTGAGCGAGCTTCTAACATTTGGGTTATGTCCGCAGATGAAATCCTTGCGCTTTTCAAGTTAATCTCTGGTTATTAGTCAGAGGGGATGATGGGGGAAAATAAAGGGTTATGGGAGAGGAAATCTTCAGGTGAAACTGAAAGTTCGGGGTCTGCATCATCCCTTTCTGAGAAGCAACTAGATGAAGAGGTAAGCAGTATACTATTGTCATTACAGCTAACTGAAAAAAAAACCCTGGCACATTTGTTGTTTTCGAATATGATATTTAACATGCACAAGTCATAAGTTTTGAAATTATAATTTGACTACTGTTCTGGACTAAACGCAGAATTCCTCACTTAATGGTTGAATTTTAGCATTCAATTACTGGTATAAAGATGGCTTTCACTAGTTTTATTCCCCCCGTTATCTCTCTTTTCTGTAATTAAATGTCATTATGTAAGATAAATATACACAAATGTTATAATGTTTGTAACACGAGTAAACTTCCTGGAAGATTGAAAGAGTTGCCTTGAAATAACGAGTTCGTCCAATTCAGCCAGGTTTCTCAGATTGCTGATATTGCTCCCTTAATTTATTTGGAGAGGTAATTACTGTCTTGATTAGAAGATTATACTTACATAGTCTGTCTCCAAAACGAAAAGGGACTACTTTGTTTCCTGTTAGATTGATAGTAATTGTTTGAACAAATGAACTAAGACAAGGCTAACTATGATTCATGTATGTCTTTTCGGATGTAGTAGTTCTCTCGTACTTGCAATTAGGATTTACCACTTTCTTTTCTTGTGAGTAGACCTAGACTTGAATATATGTAAGTTCAGTACATTCAAGGGAGTATTTATTACCAACTTCACTTTCATACATTAATGTAAGCATAATTATCTTATCTTTTTTAGCTGTTCATCGACTGAAGGTTGAGATTTTATCCTGTTACTTTCTTCCACCTTATGCTGAGTATATTTTTCTTGTTTCTGCAGCATGAGGCATTGAACGAATCTCCTATTGAACATGATCAGTCGCCTGAGGTCACCTCAAAAATTGTGGCCATCCCTGAAGATATTAATGATATGTCATTTGTCAATGCACAATCACCCGAAGTCACCTCACATGCAACAGACAACGTAAATGATGGTTTAACTGATGAAGGTGTAAATGGAGCAATGATAAATATATCAAAGGATAGAGATGTACCTGATGGATTGAGGAATATGTCAGAAAAACTGTCTGCAGCGCTGGTGAATGTAAGTGCCAAAGAAGATTTGGTCAAGCAACATGCCAAAGTCGCTGAAGAAGCTATTTCAGGTACATGTATTTTTAATGACCAGTACTTACCTCTCTATTCTTCCTTGGGTGTGCTTTGTGTAGCGAAACTTGTGTCTAATCTAAATAATTCATCCGTTAAACAAGCATACTATCATGTAATTTCGCCACTCCTTTTTCTCGAACACTCCCACACCCAATAGTAAAAAGTGTACGTGTAGATTACAAGGCAACGCAGTTCTAAGGTTCACCCAGCTATAGTATTTGATCCACACCGTATAAGACCTTGGACATGTTAAGGGGACATGATCAGTTGATTTTTCATCCACGAGACATAAAGGGGATACCAAATCAGTTTGCTCAAACAAAATATTTGTTTTCCTTAGGTTATCTCTAGTAGTTAAAATACTTTCCAGGTAAAGCAATGCACTTTTGGTGGAATTTTGCGACCCAATTCACTGAGAATGTATGATTGTGCTACATAACACCTATCTGCAGTTTTTGTATATGTTTATGCCGATTTTACAGGGAATACTCCCTTCAGTTCTTCTCCCCATACCCAACTGTCCCCTACATTTTTTGTGCAGTAAATTTTGTTGTAACTGACTTAACATACTTTACAGGAGAGACTTTTCCAATTCAAATAGTTTCCTTCTCTAGTTGAGACTCCATTCTCACACCTCACCAGCCCAGACTCCTCATCCCGCTGTTCAGACATTGAATACAGTCTGGAAATCTTTTCTGACAATTAGTTCTCCCCTAGCCACTTATTCACCCAAAATTTAGTTTTTACCCCATCTCCTACACTTTCACTCACCATATTATCACACCACTTGTTTTGTCTGTCTTTCACTTATCCTCACATTTTACTTTCCTCCACTCCCATAATGTTCCTCCAGTCTCCATATCCATAACTTTTTACTGAGTTTAAAGCATTTATCTCCATTTGCCCACAAGTGCCTCATTATAGGCAGTGATATATCCCTAACTCCCAGTACCCCATAACTGCATAAGTCTAGCTGATAGTATTTTGGTATCAATGGCTTAGATATGATCAGCGTGAATACTAATGTTAAATGATTGTTGAATATATATTTCTTTTATTCTGTTTCTCATTGTCTCTTAACTGGATAATTTCCATAACTCAGGCTGGGAAAAGGCTGAAAATGAAGTGACAAGTTTAAAGAAACAAGTCGAGACACTGACTCTCAGAAATTCAACATTGGAAGATCGAGTCACACATCTAGACAGTGCACTTAGGGAGTGTGTTAGGCAGCTTAGACAAACAAGGGAAGAGCAGGAGCAAAACATTCATGATGCTGTACTAAAGAAAACTCATGAGCTGAAATCATCCAAAACTACACTAGAGAAGCAGCTCATGGAGCTGCAGAGCAAATCAGATGTTTCGAATGCTAGTTCTCCATCATCAATTGATTTTGATATGTGCCAGAAGGTCGAATATTTGGAGAAAGAGAATACGGTTCTCAAACATGAGCTCCAAGCTCTATCTGAAAAACTGGAAGTCAGGACAATAGAGAGGAATTTAAGTACTCAAACAGCTGAGATGGCTAGCAAGCAACATTTAGACAGCATCAATAAAGTGGCCAAGCTCGAGGCTGAGTGCCGGAGACTGACAAACATGGCCTGTAGAGCTTCCACTACATCATCCTCGTGTTGTGTTGAATCTCTCAAAGATGGTCAATCAAACAGTGGAGAGAGGACTGGGATAGTGGAGATTGATACCACAAAGAAGAGTGGCTCAGAACCAGACATATATGAATTACGTTGTTCTGATTCGTGGGCATCTGCACTAATTGCCGAACTTGATCAGTTCAAGAATGAAAAGTACAAACAAATTCCATCCGGTTCTGTTAACATTGATCTCATGGATGATTTTCTTGAAATGGAACGACTCGCAGCACTACCTGATACTAAGAGTGAGAGCCTTATCAAAGAGTTAGTCGTTGCCAATGATTGCATTCACGAAGAAAGCTCTATCAGAGATGAGTTTGACATTACCAATCGGCAAATTGATGAACTAAAAGAGAAGCTAGAGAAGGTGAAAGCAGAGAAAGAGGAAGTGAAGACATGTTTGATGAAAAGTGAGTATGTCATTGAGACATCACAGCTTAAAATGAGGGAGGCAGAAACAAAATTGGAGGAGTTGCAAAGAGAGCTAGAGAACGCCTACAAATCAAAGCAAGTGCTAGAAAATGAACTAATGAGCATGCAGTCTGAGGCTAAATCAATAACAGCAAAAGTTCACTCATTAGAAGCAGAAGTTGATAAGGAAAAGGCTATATCAGTCGAAATTGAAAACAGGTATAAGGAATTAGAGGAAGAACTAGAAAAAAAGAAGAGGAAGAGAAATTCGGGTCAATAACCTCATACAGTGAAATGAAGCTAAAGCAGGTTGGTAATCATTAACATTAACATCTATATTAAGTTTTCCTAATATGAATAATAATTTACACACAGCTGATTTAATGTTTTTTGCTTGTTCTACGCCAGGAGGACCTAGCACTAGCTGCAGGAAAGCTTGCTGAGTGCCAGAAAACAATAGCGTCTTTGGGGAATCAATTAAGTTCACTAGCAACACTAGAAGATTTCCTGATTGACACTACCAGCATTCCAGAGCTTTCTACAACTCCATCACTCATTGCTAGAAACGGTGCAGTCATGTTGAAGTCGTATTCAAATGGCACATACTCAACTAGAAGAGATTCCGATTCTTCAAGTAAAAATGAAGAAAGCTCACCACCCTCGTCAACCAACTTGCCAAAGGATGACAATTCTGAGAAGAGTATAAATGGTTTTGTAAATTTTTTCTCTCAAACTGAGAGTGGACTCCAATTACAAATTAGTGGGGACTGAAACTATAATGATGGAACTCGTTCATTTAATGCTATCTATAACATAATATGACTATCAATCTTTTCGAATGTTTGTGTTGAACCATGGATTCAATTTTTAGTGATGTATAAATCTTTGGAATCATCAGCCATAAGAAAAAAGGTTTATGAATGGGGTGAGAGAGGCTCGAACTCTCGACCTCAGGATAACTCAGAAGCTATGAGACCTACGCGCTAGCCAACTGCGCCACCACCCCTTTATGTAAAAGATTTATTTCTATATTACATAGAAAGATAGAAAGACAAATTTTCCATATCAGATAATTATTTACTAGTTAAATCTGAGTCGAGTTTATGATATGATGATTGTTTTCGAAAAAGCTAAATACTGCTTTTAATAATTAATGGTATGGTATTTATTCGTTTTAAAAGTCTCAATGTAATATTTTATATCTTTTAAGAGAATTTATTTTGGTCATTTTAACAAAAATGTTAATAAGTTAACCGAACCCGTGTTAAAAATATTGAATAATTTTAAAGATAGGTAGCAGAAACAAGTCGTTTTTTAAAAACATAAACTATCGTATTAAACTTTTTAGAAAATTATATTTACGGATACCTCAATATCATATTAAGACTTTTAAAATTAAATGTACCAAAACACCAAAATAACATTAGGCCTTTTAAAAATTGAAGTACTCTGTAGAAAAAAAATATTACAATGCTAAACTCTGTCTAAATCCAAGTTATTTTCAACCCGAAACTTTTTTATTGGAACCATTTAAAATTCTAATATTCATGGTTTGGAATAACCAAGGAGGGGTTGGTAAATGACAACTTACCAGGATACATGCTTGATGCTTCAAAATAATTCTTAGAGGAAATTACAAATAATCTATTTGTCCTGTATTTAAAAAACTAAGAGGCTGAACATATTCATACACAATCACTCTCCATGCATGCTGCACCGTTTCCCTCCGTTTTTTCACCTTAGCTGAAGATTAAACATTAAAAAAATACAGTATTGTACTTTTCTCTTCTATCATTCACGGTGGTCATGAAGATTTCGCAGCTGGGACTTTCTTTCTCTCTTAAAGGCTTTGAGAAGATCCATACCAAGACCAATGTTGAGCAAATTCATCCCAGCCATTCCCAACAGAGCCAGTGGTAGCTCCACACCCTTTTGAAATTTGTGAGCATCCTTCATGAGCTTCGCTGTGATGAGAATGTGAGGTACAGATCTTGCCACACAGAAGGTGACCCAATTCAGAAACCATTCTAACTTAACAATAATGTTCTTTGCATCCCGAACACCGGCCATTCGTCTCACTTTTCTCACATGCAGAAAGATGGAATGCAGCTGAGCCATACATCACAGATAAGTATTCCTTAGTTTGTACAATGATCGCTAAGTATTATGTAGTCAGGGCTTAACAACACACACTCATAATCTTTACATGATATGTAATTATGTGTCACTAATTCTTACTTACTAAAATGCACAACTTTATGTCACATAAAAGTTAATGGGGACAGTGGTTCACAGCAATCTAACAAATTTTCTCATGGACACAGTGGTTTTACCAATATCTAGCAATATCTTTGTACGAACATCACAAACATACACAACTTATAAAAGGGGGAAAACCTTATTGCCTAAATTCTAGTCTTTTGAAGCAAAAAAACCATTAATCACACACAAAAAAAGGAAGAGTTTCAAAGGAAATGTGGCTTACCTCACAGATAAGAGTGAGAATAAGGTAGTTGATGGCAACATTTCGATACAAAGCAAGAGTGAAGCAAATAAGGAGAACCAGATGATGCACAAGGATAGAGGGAATCCAACCATTATACAAGCGATAATGAAGCATATCCCACTGATCATACGCAAAGTAACCACATGAGAAGCTCAATGCTTCAAAAGCCCAAGGCCAAGAATGTTCAACCAACTGTGAGTGGTCAAACATTCCACTTGGCCCATTACTTGACAACTCTCTGAACAAAATGAAGATCACTGCAAGGAAAAGGCAATAACAGCAAGACCCCGATGAGAAGAGAAAGAGAAAAAGTATTAAAAAACCACAGTATCTATCTATATGGGAATTCTCATGGATCCAACAGAAAGAATTTTAGCAAAGAACCACCAACAGAAATGTAAGGAAGTAGATTAAGGTCTTGTTTGGTAAGAAAAATGAAGAAAAATCGAAATAAGATTCTTTCATAAACATAAATTACCCTTCGCATAACTTAAAACCAGCTTTCTGAAGAAACTCAAATATTTTTTCTCCTATAAATGCTTCTACGGATAAACTTATCCAAACATGACCCAAATGAAAAACGAGAGGATTTTGGAGATTCATGGTCAATTAGAAAACAAGACTCATAGAATGCTTGATTAATGGATATTATTGAAACATTCTCCCTCTACCCAGTTTCAATTCAAGCAAAGGTTTATTGAAGCTGCTATTATCACTCAGCTGTAATTCATATAATTGTTATTAATTTTTTTAGAAAAAAAATTAGTGCAATATCTCTAGAACTCTGCTCTCTGCCTTATGGAAACTGGGTTTAGTCGCCCACAATGTCTCGTCTTTAAATTTTCTCTTTGCAAACAGAATTTTGACATGGTATTTAAAAATGAGGAAAAAGCCCGTTAGAATCGAAAGAAGCGACGTTAAAGGAGAAATAGAAAATTGGTGGAGGTGAATAGAGAAATGACCTGAAGCGGAAGTGAGGAGAGAGTGGAGAAGAGAGACGGAGGTGTTAACAAAGAGAGGATCTTTATCTGCGGAGAAGAAGAATCGGATGAGGCAATTAGATGTCTGATAGAAGATTGAACCAGCGATGACTGAGAGAAGCTCCCAACGCTGATTCAACAAAATCTGAAAACAAACGGAGCCTAACCAGAGAACTAAAGTGGCTAAGAAGAACTTCTCCACCGCGTTCCACTTTCCACCACCCATTGCTTCTTCTTCTTATTACTATTCGCATCCAATCCAAACAAGCCGCTACTTTTATTTGGTCCTCTTCCCCAAACTTCATTCCTCCCTTATCAACTGCAGCAATAAATTTGCTTAATTGCTTGACTTGAAGGGAATGGGATGGTCAAATCTATTTTTACCTAATTCCTTTTTACAATATTCTCACACCTAATTTTAAATAATATCTCAATATGCATAATTACATAAACTATTTTCACAATATGTTTTCAAAATGTTGATACAAAAATAATAAATATAATAAAGTTAAAGTTACAATCACACATAACAAATTGCCAAAATCTATAAGTCAAAATAGTTACTTTTTTAATTTTCAGTTTAAAAATCTATACAATATTTAAATCGTCTGGTTTTTCATAATCTGATTCAGTTTACAGAGAAATGGGTAATTTGGCAAACTAAAAAGAAACTATAAAAACTAAATTCAAAGAGTAATAATATCTATATTAATATTTAATAACTATCGATCCACACTTTTCAATATTATAACAGTATATCCAAATGAAAGAATAAAGTTTATTTAATATTCCAATACTAAAAAGTAATCATTCAACAACTATTTTTTAAAATAAAATACTATATTATAATATAATAAAAAATATTATATTGTAATAAAATAATATTTTTTTAATGTTAAGTGGATGAAACATAAAGTATTATTATCTTTAATATTAAAAAAATAGTTATTTAATAATATTTTTAAAATAAAACATTATTATAATAAAATAATAATCTTTTAGATATTAAGTGAATAAAACTGATACCAAGATATATTTTTTCTATAAATAACAACATAACCTTAGATTTTGATTTTAATATGAACAATGATATTTGTTTTTTCCGTTTCATCCATTTTACACCTAAAAATAATATTATGTTATTAAAAAAATATAGTTGTAGAAGAATTATCTTTTACTAATGTGAAAAAAACTTTATTCTTTTAATATTTTAAAATGTACAATGAAATTTGAATTACTTATTATTACCGGTTTTGAATTTCATTTAAAATGTTTATTTTATTACAAATGAAGTTCTACCATCTCATATACATATAGAAAGATACAAATAACATACAAATTTTACCAAAATGAATCTAAACCATTCATGTACCGTACACTAAGAGAATATGCTTTATTTGATAAGAATAATTCGGATATCACGTGATAACATGTTTTTTTTTGTTATTAATAAATATAAGACTTTGTTGCAATTTAAAATTTTAAATAACAAACTGTGATTTTTACTTACAGTATTCCAATTATGCTAAATGGAATTTCTCATGTATGTATATTATTCCTGCCTTTAGGAAAAGAGGGGAGGGGAACCACTATGTGTAAGGAGGTAGTTGGCAGAATTAAGGAGTTGGGTATTATAGTTTTTCTGAGAATAATCGGGAAGGAGTATTCTAGTATCCATCTTTTAAAGATGGAATCTTTGGAAGGGCAGTGTCTTTATATACAAAGGAATTCCATTAGGAGTCTGTTCTTTATACTTTTTATTTCGTAAAATAAATAAACATTCTATATTCTTACTTTACATTAATTGGTAGATATTTAATTTGATACCAATTGATAAGTACTTGGGAAACCCACCTACAAAAGCTAGCTATTAAGGAAGAAAGCCGAACAGTTAATACTCCACTGAGTATCTCATACTATTTGATGTGGGATTTAGCCATCCATAATACAGAAGTCCTTATAAAAGCTGTTTAAGTCTGACAGTTGTTCTTCTACCATAGAGCTTGGTACGTTTGACTATTAGATGCTGGCTCGAATTTGAAGTAGATGTTATGTATTGGAATAGGAAAAGTGATAAGACTTGTATCTGGAACACTTGTAATAAAATATTTTGTCGATAGTAGCACTAGGAAACTCCATTTCGCATTTACAGCAAAGACATCAAATCATTCTATCACACTACACATAAATCAGCAAGTCATTTTTTTTTTTTCGTTTTTATTGTTGGTAGCAGACATGGGGCACATATGAATAAAAAATGTTATTGCAATTTGCATATGCATGTGTACTTGATGTTGAAGATTCTTTTCATGCAGATTTTAACAATTACAAAATGCCGCATCAGGTGTAATATGCCTAAATATAGGGACAAATTGTCGTATGGAATAAGATGTTCTGTAGTAGTATAGTAACCGATTGTGGGATTTAAATAAAATTTCTATGAATAAAGTGGACTTTAAGCTTAACTTAACCCTATAAAACCGGTTTAATGGGGTGAGGTTTGCACCCACTTATATACTATGAAATGCTCTAATCTCTAGTCAATGTGAGATCTCCAACACACCCCTCACGCCGAGACTGCCAACTCGTGCGTGAGACTATATATTATGGGTGGTCCGATAGCGGGTGACACGATAGGCCCAACACAAACACTCGTTAGGAATAAAGGCTCAATTGTTCAGTTGATTTTCCAAGTTCTCACCGATTATCATCTTATGATATATTCTTGAAACTTTAAAAAATATTTAAAAAACAATTTTTTCATGATCTTTAATGAGAAGAAAGATTATTCATGTTCCCTTGGTTTCTTAATTGTGAATCAGGAGCCAGAGGAATTGTTCGAGACTATCTCCCAAGCACTGCAATCATCTGTCGATCGAGATTGTTTAAGTGGCTGGGGTGGACATGTTTATGTTGTGTAAGCTTGTGATTTCTCCATCTCATCATATTTGACCATAAGTTTTTGGCATACTGCTGTTACCATTTTGGAAAATCTTGTAGTTTTACTTTTTGTTTCACCCTTATTGCTTATTTTTCTTATTCTACTTTTTAAATTTTTGTTCTCCTAAACTAGGGAATTTGCTTTTAAATGTTTATTCTTAATTTAATTTTCGTTAAAGACTCTCATTCATATATTGTAATTGTTGTGGCTTATTAATCTTTTGGTTTATTTGCTGCAGCACCCCAACCGAAGTAAAGGAGAGGATATTGAAAGGAAGAATGGATTAACTTTAAGCATGTTTATTTAGACGTACTACTTTTCGAGGTTCCTGAACCTGAAAGGGGAAATTTATTGGATGGACGTTCAATCCCGTTTCAAATGGAAAAACAAACATGCTATAAGCCAACCAAGTAATCCATTTCTTATCATTTTGTAACTTAGCTTGAATTTAAATGAAGGTCCTTTACCATCAATTGTGCAGATTTACCTTGTGATTGTGGCATTTAACCAGATGCACCTTGAAAAGTACTTCTAACGGTTTTTAGTACAGTGTTTAGATTATCATTGAAAAGTCATTATTCGAAGCAGTCTTGTGTGAATTAAGCTATAATTTTTGCAAAAGAATTCCTTCTCCTTCAAAGCAAAGAAAACAAGTGAGAGTTATTTCTCTAAAGTAAACATGTCTAGAGTTAGTTAGAAGGACCGGCTTCAAATTAGGTATCTTAAGGGTGGCAATGCGGGCTATGCGGGAGTTCGCTGTTTGCTACCATAAAGTGCGGGCTTTGGTCTGCATAATGCAACAGTTTATGCGGGTTCCGTGTAAATAAAAAAATAATTATTTAATTTTTTTTAAGAAAAAAGAAAGTATATCTCATTCATTAATTATTGTAGTGTGATATTTATTTTATTTTAAAGATATTGAATTTAATATACTAAAAAAAAAAATGTTTTATTCTAATTATTTAAAGGAGTTAGTATTAAGAGTGATAGTGAATTTAGTTTTAAGTAAAATCTTATATTTAAAATTTTGTTAATAAAAAAATAATATAAAGAAGATATTTCAATAGAACTATTAAAAAATTAGTTATCTTCATTAAAATATTTTGTAGCAAAACTTTGATAAGATACCTCTTATACATTTACATACGTATATAGAAAAAAATTGATGCAAAATAAAATTTTAATTATTTTTAATCAAGCCTTCTAATAACCTTCATACTTGAATTTATATTTTTTTTATCTTAATTAAATGAATTGAAACACAAATAAAATTTAAATTTTTCAGTATTAGGAATTTTTTTATTATTAATAAAATTTTAAATTTTGAAAAAAAAATTCTTATGCAGACTGGTCCATAAGTCCGCTTGTTACTTCTTATGAGGGACGGGTAAGTAAAATGAGTATGTACGTGGACCAACCTACATTGTCATTCCTTATGAGGAGGGACTGGTAAGTAAAATAAGTATATACATGGACCAACCTGCATTATCATCCCTAAATAGAGTAGAGTGTACGTTTATTTATTACATTGTTTATGCTAGATCTAAGGCTAAGTATATATGCTAAATAGTGAAGTGTTTTTTTTTTTTTTTATAAAAAAACACTAGTTAAACATTAACTTATTTTTGTATTGCATTTAATGCTTTTACCTTACCTTAAATCCCTCTACATAAAAATTTAAGCTTATTAATATATTATTAAGTATGGTTAGATTTGTTAAACATTTTACTAAAGTTTACAAATAGACTTTTAGAGTTTAGTCTTTTAAATTGGCCACATTCAACCCTCAAACTTAAAGCATAAGCTAACTTATTTATGGCAAGGTGTGACTGGTCCTATTTTTATGGTTAATGAAATGGGAACAAAGGGTATGATTAAAAAAGAAATACAATATGAACTTTTATCCATGTGTAATGTTATGAATGATCAATGAGATGAAGTACTATCTTGAATGGCTATCTGCACAAAAATACCGAAAATGTAAAAAAAAAAAGGCAAAACTTAAATGATAATGTTGCCCATGACCATAAAAAGTTAAGATTTGTCACTGAATATTTTAACCTCTCTCGTTCAAAAATGGAATTAAATCGTTGTGCACCAGCCTTAACTGATTATTTTGTGCATGAGTTTGAGCATGACTTGGATGGTTTATTGTTTGATTATAGGAATTCATACAGGTGCTCAACTGAGATTGTTCGGAAGTCACGGTATGATATTATTCAAATCTAAAAAATAGTAAGTAACTTAACAGTTATAAAAAAAAAAAAAAAAATCCACTCCTATAACATTATTTACACTTTTATTTTTCTATTACTTTTTTATTTTATTTCCGTATTTAACATTCTTTTGTTTTTATTTTCTTATCTAACACTATTTCAAAAGTAAAAAAAATAAAAATAAAAATTAATAATTTTAATTTTGAAAGCATTAAAAAAATAAATATTTTTAATATTTAAAATAGTTATTAATAAATAAATAAATGATTTTTTACAAAATAAAAATAAAAAAAATAATAAATTAAAAATGTTTAGTTTATTTTTTTTAAGAATGAAGAAAATAAAAAATTAAACCCTACAACAACATAAAAGTTGAATCTATAAACATAAATGAGTATTTATTTTTATTATTATTGATGATGTAATCATGTTAATTTTAAGTAAAAAATACAAGACATAATTATAAAAAAAATCAAAGTCAATTAGTATTAATTAGTAGGGGACACATAAATAATATTAAAGTATCTACCATAATGCAAAATCCTAAAAAAAACTAATGCAAATGCTAATGTTTAAAAATGAGAAGAAAAATATATAAAAAAAAATAAAAAAAATAAAAACAGCAATAATCAAAATAAAAACAGAAACAAACATAAATAAAGAATGGTAGAAAAAAATAATAACTAAAAATAGAAAGATATCAAATAAAGGCAAAACAAAATAAGATAAAGATAAAAGATATAAAAAAAATAAAAACAAATCTAAACAAGATAAATATAAGAGATATAAGGCGATATTAAATAAGTATGTCACACCCAACATCTTTGATTTCTCAATTTTTCCTTTTATATTACACACCCAACATTTTGTTTGTTGTCAACAAATGACTTCATTATATGTTATTGTTCACTATGATGGATCAATGAAATAATGTCTCATTGAAGGATGTACATTTAGTTATATGACACCAAAAGTTGTTGCTATCAAAAAGGGAATGACCCTACAAAGAATGAAAGAAGTCATCCTCAGAAACCTGAATAGGGAAGTAGAAGAAAGGGTCGCAACAATTCACTTTCGCTACCCGACTAGACTTGGTGGAGGGGTAAGTCATTACACTACCATCGAAATGATCGAGGATGATGATGTTGAGGCGTTTTTTGGCATCTACGACTCCATTCAACTACAAACCAGACCCGAAGTGTACGTCACATTTGAGAGCTTTGCATCTTCATCATCACAATGTCAACCCACACACTCCTCTCCTTCACTAAACATTCATTTTGAACAATCACAAAAAGTTCAACCTTTATACCACCACCTATCACAACTATTGTCTATGAAGCACCACACCCTTTCTCATTAGATATAAATGAACCCACCCATCAACATCTTGGGGAATGGGAAAAAGACATGCAATCATATATCCAACTATTAAGTGACTCATATATCAGCCTAGGCAAACACGAAAATCAACAACTCCCTCAAGAACCACCACGAGAGCATGGGGTTGTTGGTCTTCTCAATGAAGTCTTTGATCCTTTTAGTGAGGATGAAGACGAAATACTTGCAACTGCTGACGATGAGGAGCCAGAAGAACCACATGCACACCATACAAATAATCAACAACATGAACATAACTCATCCTATGTCCCACCGGAGCATTTTTTGCACTTTCCACCTGAACCACCTATGTATGACCCAACATTTGGTAATGCCTTTGATCGCGACACAATAGTGTATCCTCGAGGGACACTTTTTGTTGGGCAATAGTTCAACACCAAGGAAGAAGCTCAAGATGCCATCAATCGTTTCCACATTATCAATCATTGCACGTACAAGGTGTCATCATCAAATCAATCAAGGCTCCTAGTTCAATGTGTTCATGATGATTGCGCATGGAGGTGTAGACTGATTTTGCGAACCAAGAATCAATTGTGGGAAATTATGAAGTTGGAAGGTTTTCACACCTGTGTATCCACTATGATCTCACAATACCACTAAGTTGGGGCATCGAATGATCCAAGCTGACCCTTCCACACCAGTGTAAACCATAATAGCACACATGAAGTCATCCTTGGGGTATACAGGCACATATAAAAAGGCATGGCTAGGAAAACAACTGGCCATAGAAAATATATATGGCAATTGGGAAGAGTCATACCAAAAATTGCCAACACTCCTAAATGTAATGTAACTTTACGTTCCTGGGTTTATTTGGAAAATAAAGATCCAACATGCTTATTAAGAAAACCAATTGGACGCGGACCACATCTTCTTCAAGAGGGTATTTTGGACATATCTTCGTAGGTTTTGCAAGAAAGAGAACCAAGAATCAGCAGTTTCACCTTCTACGATGGCGAAAATAATTGGTAATATGTTTTTTCGGCCATCTTGCGCAACTGCGACCAATAACATTCCTCTATATTTCACATACAAGAAAGTTCCATCAACTTGGACCACGACTTGCAAAATTTGAAACCATCAATGCATGGTTTTTTTAATGTCCAAAATACCCTTTTATTTTTGGTATAATTATCTTATTCGTCCCTACATTTATGGTCAATATTTAATTTAGTATAGTGGTTTTAAAAAAAATCAATTTGGTCCCTATATTTTTTTAAATATATACAAATTGGTCCTTTCCGTTAAGTCGTACCTTACGCATCAAATGCTGCTTATGTGGCAGAAGGTGGAATTGAAAAATGTGACGTGTCGACATTAGGTATGCTGACGTGGCAGTTGAATCCCTTCAATATCACCTAAACACTACCCACTCACTACATCAATGGTGTCGTGGTTGTGCTCCTCTCCCTCCCCCACCCTTGCCGTCACCACCACCATCTCGTCGCCACTTCATCACTTCCCAATTTGACATTCGAACTCTCACATTCCCCCCTTCTTTCTTTCCTCGTTCTACCACCGCTCCACCTTCTTTGCGATTTAGAGTTCCATACTCTATCAAAACAGCCTTGCCGAATTCTCCCGCGCTGCCTCCGAACGTCGTGAATTGCGTGGAAATGGGACAAGACGTAGAGTTTTAAAAATAATTATATCTCTTCTTTCTCTCTTCACCATTCTCTCTGTTCCCCTTTTCTCTCTCTTCTTTTAGTGGTCCTCTTTCTAGTAATTCTTCTATTCACCGTTGCTAGTGTTAGTGTCGTCGTCGGCGTGGAGTTGATTGGAAATTCATTTGAGAACGAAGGATATGACGGTCCTCCGCGAAGAATTGGCTAATTCAGAATTCCACTCATATGATAACATTAATAATGGTTTTACTATTTCATAAAATAAATAGTTTAAGACCACATCAAATATATTTTTAATTTATCAATAACCGACAAAAGTTATACTGAATGAAAATTAAATTTATTTTATTAAAATAAAAAATAGCATCCTCTAATATTCTATGAATCCATTTTTAAAATATTTTTCCATTTCTTCATATATCCATTTTTAAAAGAAAATTTGGGTTTTAACCATTCCACCACCACCCGTTCTTTTACAGGTTTTAAGAAAATATAAACTATCGTTGTAAGAAAGATATTATTATTATTATTATTATTATTATATATTTATCATTTATTTAATTAGTAAAAATATACAAATTCATAAAAAATGTGAGAAAATTAATAACGAAATCATATTAAAAAAATTAAAAGAATGTGTTTTTATTTTAATAATTATTAGAGAAATTAATTCTATTTTTATTTCTTATTATCATAAAAAAATGTGTTTCCAATAATTATTTTTTGTTTGTTTACAGTAATATAAATACTTTTCCTAAGAAAATGTATGTCTATTAAAAGCTTTAGCATTTGCTATATTTATTAATTCCAGTCATCTTTAAATCGATAGTAACGAAAATTAAATAAAAAATAGGATAGCATCTTTTATCATTTTTCTGGGCTAAATATAATATATTTGCAATTATTAACGTAAATAAGAAATAATTATTTTTTAAATTTACTTTTATTTTCAGGTATAAAAAATATCAAATTGCTTCGCCTAAACTATAGTTATATATGAAAAATATACTGCATAAAATAAATAAATAAATAAATAAATTTAAAAATAAAATTTGTTAATATTAAAAATAACGAACACAAAAATGAATTTTAATATTTAAAATGTAAACAAGTAATTATACCTTTATTTTTTTTATATATTTTATCTTTATCTTATTTTGTTTTGTCTTTATTTTATATTTTTTCTGTTTTTAGTTATTATTATTTTTTCTGCCATTCTTTATTTATTTATGTTTATGTTTTTATTTTTATTGTTTCTGTTTCTATATTTATTTATTTTTATATTTTTTCTTCTAGCACTTACATTATTATTTTTTATTTTGATTTTTTTATAATTACGTTAACATGACTACATCAATAATAATAAAAATAAATACTAATTTATGTTTATATATTTAATTGTTATGTTTTTTAAAAGTTTAATTTTTAATTTTTTTCATTTAAATATTTTTTTAAACTAAATATTTTTATTTTTATTATTTTGTAAAAACTCATTTCTTTATTCATTAATAAAGATAACTATTCTAAATATTAAAAATATTTATTTTTTTAATCCACTCAAAATTAAAATTATTAATTATTAATTTTTACTTTTGAAATGGTGCTATGCTATTGATGAAAATAAATTTTATCATTTTGTTTACAATTTTAATTTAAAAAATTACTTTGTATTGTTTTTTTATTGCTTTTATTTTTTTAATGAAAATAAACATAGAAAATAAAAACAATAAAATAATATTTTCACCATATAATAGAAGATATATAAAACTAGTATGCTTAAAGTTGTAATTAGATTTCAAAAGCAATTAATAGTAAAAAAAACTAAATACTATAAAAACAGTCAACAAATGAGAATATGAAAATATTTAAATTTGAAATCCAAAATAACTATGAAATTGAAAAAACAAACGTTAAGGTCTTTCATAAAACAGTAGCAGTTATAAAAATGACAACTTTATAATATTATCTATTAAAAATGTTAACACCCTCCCCAACGTAAACAAAATTTATAAAAAATATAAGTTCAGAGATTTTGTTTTTATTTAATTTAGTAAATTTTAATTTTAATTATATAAATTTATTGATAATAGCATGTTACAAAAATATATCAACACTTTCTTATAAATCGAGGTCCTAAGCACACGTGAGGTGGTTAGTAATAACAGTTATAAAATAATTCCATGCAAAAAATGTATACACAAAAGGTGCAAGAAATAAAGCAATTATGGGTCAGTAGAAGTTTAATTATGATATGCAACATAAATATCTTGAGAAATAACTAATAAACCAACAAGATTGAACGAGTTATTTATTGGAGATGACAACAAAATAACTAATAAACCAACAAGAAAATTTGGCCTAGAAACAAATGTAGTTTCTAAATGTCAACAAAACTGAATAAAAAGCAATATCAGTTCTAAATAACAGAATTGCATTATCATCAAGCTCCAACTACTTCAGTGGCTCCCTCAACCATTGTTTCGTCCACAGGCCTTTCTACTTTTGTACCAATATCTTCTGAGTAATCTCCATGAATCTAAAAGGATTGTAAACATAAAGTAATTAATGTAGTACGAGAATCATTAACTCATTGAAACATTCATTGACACATAAGAACACAGGGTAAGTAATTTTTTTAATAAAAAGCGTGTACCTCCATCAGTTTCCCAAGATCAAACTTCGGGGCTTTCAGGATCTTAACTTTACGAATAAACACATTCTGCAGAGGATACACACTGGACGTTGCCTTCTCAATCTCTTTTCCAATCATCTCAGGGATGAACTTACGGACCAGTTCTTTCAAATCGCAAGATGTTGCTTGGTTGATCATTATCTCCCTCATCTTCCTTCGAATCTGAAAAAACAAAGGTGTGTTTTATGCAATTAAATCTACAACATCACCCTCCAATTAAAAAACAGAGAAAACATTCCAATTCTCAAGATCAGAAAGAGAATCTAGTAATTGCTACAATATAAGAAACAGATGATGATATAACTTAAGCTCACATCCTTCAAATTTTTCTGATATTCTCTTAGGTACTTTCGATATTCAGAGAGAGATTCAATTAACAGTGATTATACCTGTCTAACTTGGCTCGATTGTGCATAACAGGTCCTCTTCACCTGGTTACTACGCCTCTTGGTAAACCCAATGCAGAACATCCTCAAAGTATAATTATCCGTGGTCTTCACATCCGCATGAGCCTCGATTAAAGTTTGCCATTTTCGCACCAATGACCTCAACTTGTCATTTGTGAAATCCATTCCCTACATTCACAGAGATACAGCATTAACTATGATTAACATAATGCAAGTCAATAACAGTACCAAAAAAGGAGGCTCCGCCACTATCATATTCATACCCAGAAGTTCGTCAGAACATTCTTCCCTTGAACATCCTCAGCCCTCAAACGAATCTTCTTGAAAGCATGGTCCTCGTCCCCTTGAAGATCAGCCAGTGAGACCTCAAACACTCGATGTTTGAGTCCATCCGAAGCAATCTGTAGTTTAAAATAGCTATCATGTCACCATCTATATAACCTTTTTAGGGTTTCATATTTTAGTTTTCTCAGTTTCACGGATCCATACAGAATTTTACTATATGTTAGTGAGAACAGATGCAGATAAGCGAAGAATCATTGAAGCGTAATGTAAAAGGAAATTGACGATAAATGATAGAAAAAGAAAAGAAAAATGTTATACCTTGGTGCCCTGAGTACGAGTGACGAGAGTCTTGCCAACATTCTTGACCTGAAACACAGAAGGAGCCTTGATGTCGTACCAATCCTTCTTGGTGAAAGGATCAGTGCTGAAGAAGAAAGCGAAAAGAGAGTTAAAGAAAAAGAAAGAAGAAAAAAGGTGAAAGTTAAGAGATGAAGGGAATGGGCACTAACGCCTTCTTCTTGCCACCCTTCTTCCCCTTCGATATCCTTTTGTTCTTTCCCACTGCCATTTGCACCACTTTACACCCTAACTTCTTCACTCAAAATAAAACAGCTTTTCAGAATATAAAGATGGAAAAAGATATTATGAGTTTTTTTTGGTGCTGGTACTTTAAAATAGGAATTTAAGGAAAATGTTGAACGCTTTATAGGGAGTTATTATCACATGTCATTTTCTTCAATTAATTATTATAAAAATCAACAAATCATTTATATTTTTTTTTGTAATTAAATAATTATTTTACATTGTCAAAAAATTATTTTTCTCTTAAAAGAATATACTTCTTTTTATTCAGTAACATGCTGTTAAGAATTAAATTTTGTTGCCATTTTTCTCTATTTCAAAAAACAATTCAAACATTATTTTATTAGTGTAATTACACAATTAACTATTAAACTAAAAATTCGTTAATACAATATTTATATATATATATATATATATTACAATGTACTCCTTATTTGTAAGTTTGGAATAACAAAAACAATATATATGTTGATAAGGATGATTTTCATATCTGTTAATGATAATAAATTAAGTTTAAAGTCTACCTCTTAAGTTCATAGAGTCTAATCTAATAAGTTGAATTTATTATGTTACTTGCTATCGGATATCAGACCATTTATCCATCTAGTTCCACTTAGGCGGTATGAGAAAAGTGTGTTGGAGATACCACATCAACTATAAATAAGATCAATTTATTGTATATAAGAGGAGCCAAACCTAATCTTATAAATTCGTTTTGTAAAATTGAGTTAGACTTGAAGTTCACTTCTTAAAAAATCAATTATTCTTTCAAAGCACATTATATAGACTGATTTCTAGGACCTGACTTTTTGTAGGTCGAGTAGTATAACAGTGTGTGGCAACTAAAATGTTTTGTAAGTTAGTCACATAATGTATTTATATTCGTTGATAGTTTACTTTGTCACATGAAATGATCTTTGTATGTATTTTTTTTTATGTATAGAGTTTGGAGCATCCCAAATACCCCTATTTAATATTATTCTTTACAAAAAAAATGCTGGTTATTATGCTATCAAATACATGTCCTCTAAACAATAAGTTTGCCTTCAAGGGTATACATGGGAATCAGTTTCGAGTGGTTTTTATGTTAAAAGCAAGGTAATGTTGTGAATGATGTAGTCTTTACGGCTACCATATGCTAGTTGTTTCATGTGAGTTTCTGCTTGTTGTTAGTTGGTGCAAAAAAGTTGTTTGATCTTTGTCATAGCTAGTAGATTTTTAAGCTAGATTCTTATGAGTAGTCAAGTCATAAAGGAGTGGTTTCTCATTCAACACCTAATATGGAGAGAGTTGTGTCCCTAGTGGGAGCTTGTATATTGTAGGAAAGTTTTGCCCATTTAAAGTACGAGATTATGTTGGTTTAACATTGTGAAAATCAATATCATAAAATAAATCTCATTATAATTATAAACATTAATAATTACTAAATTGATTGATTAATATGTTTTAATAATTGTGTAAGTTATATTTATAATTAAAGAAATAAATATTATATAATATTATAAATAATAATTTGTAGGAAAACACACATAACACTAATAATATAAACTCATACACATCAAACAAAAAATTATAGTCAGGTTCGAGAAAAAAATGTAATCCTTTTTTTACATTTTAGAATAACTTTTTTAATAAAGTTTCAAAAGGGGTAAAAACTTTAAAATAGTTTTTGTGTTTTTTTTTATAATTTCTTAATAAATTATTATTAAAATATTATTTTAATATTGTAGTTTTTTACTCTAATCCATTTTATGTGAGATATATGAGGATTAGAGATTTTTCAACTCACTTATTATATGTGGATCAATAACGTGAGAACTGTTTTAAGAGTGAGATAGGTTTCTACGTGAGTTATAATTGAATTTCAGAGGTCTAATTTTAGTTAAATATTTTTTCAACCTAAGACTTTTCTCCAAATTAGCCCAATTACAAACACATATAAGCAAAACCTATTCTTTTTAACTGGAATTCCTGAATGTGATTAAATTTTAACCTCCACCCTATACACTTTTAAATTTTAAAAAATGTTATTTATTCTAAAAATGAAAATTCAAAACTAAAAAAATACTAAAAGTAAATATGGAATAGATGAGGAATATAATTCAAAAATCAATATCACATTTTGAAAAAAAAATTGAAAAAAAATTGATTTTTTTCTTCTGAAAATGTACTTTTCAAAATTCAGAAAAGTGTTTTAAAAATCCAAATCCAGCATATATGAGATTCTAGAATATATTTTTATCCACACTCCCTGTTTTTTTTTCACGTAAGAATTGGAATAGCCTTAAATGCCAAGATAAATTCTCTCTGCAACTCCATATTTTTTTTTAAATTATACGATATCTTTCTGAGTATGATGGAGAATACGATGTTTTAGTCTTTATTTTTAAGTGGTGGTGATTTTTTATGGTGATTATTTGTGGTGAACATATTTAGTGATGGTTGAAATAAATTTTTTGGTGTTCTTACTCGTGGTGAACATTGTGTTTTTTCATATAAGTGTAGATTTATCTTATGGAGTAAATTAAAACATGTCAAATGATAGAACTATTCTCTTAAACTTTCTATTGAAAAAAAAAATAATGAAAATGTTGAGGTTGAAAGGAAAATATGAGAGTAAGGGATACATGTAAAATTATTTTAAAATATGAGTTTATATTTAAATTTTTTAAAAAGATTAATATTGATTTTTGCAACAGGACAAGATATGGAGGTAGATGGAGAATTTGCCAACACCAAATGTGGATTGTTTCTTCTTGCACCTCCATATCTTCTTCTGCCACCTCCATACACATCATGAAAATATATTTTTATCCTTTTTTGTCACCCTCATAAACTAGTTTCCGGATTATGTAATCCGGAACACATTTAAAAAAAACTTCTTGATTACATAATCCAGAAGCTAAATAAGACTTCCAGATTATGTAATCCAGAAAGTAATCATGCATCTCAAAAAAGACTTCCGGATTACATAATCCGAAAGCTAATTATAAATTTAAAAAATGACTTCCGGATTTTATAATCCAGAATACTATATAGGGACATTTTTGGAAATTCAAAAATTTATGATGGTGAGAGAAGAAGGTATGGAGGTGCAAGAAGAAAGAGTCCCAAATGTGTTCTTAGGAAGGACCCCATGTGATGGGCCTAAGTGATAAAGTGTTGGGCTTTTGAAGAGCCTTGAGAAACCCACCCTCATTTTCCGCACTGAATAGAACAAAACTTTTACCAGAGATAAGAGGCTGAGGATAAAATCAAAGAGAAAAGATGGGGCTGACGAATTTCGTGCTCACGGTGGCCGGTGTAAGCGCCGTGGTTCTCCTCCTCAGGAGTGATGTGAAGCAATCTGCGTCCATCTTCAAGCGCAACGTCAAGCACATTCGTCACTGGCTCGAAGAAGAAACATCAGAAGCTGCCAAGTCAGTCCCTCTTTTCTATCTCTCTTATTCTTTCTATATTATTTGTTCAATTGAGAGAGATTTGGCAATGAATCACAAAAAAATGTTGAAGAATCCTCCCGATCAGGCAATGTTTTTCGATTTATTGACAGTTTGTCCAAAATATTAAATAAACATGTTAATTTGCTACTCCTTCTGTTGGTGATCACTAGAGATGACAACATATTGTATATAAGTGGGTGCAAACCTCATTCCATAAACCGGTTTTATGGGATTAAGTTAAACTTAAAATCCACTTCCTAATATGGTATTAGAGTCAGGTTGAGCCTATACTAGCGAGTGTTTGTTGGGCTTATCAAGCCACCTGCTATTGGGTCGTTATCAGACCACCTATAATATGTTATCACACGCACGAGCTGTCCCTCTCACGCCGAGAGGTGTGTTGGAGATCCTACATCGACTAGAGATGAGAACATTTCATTATATACAAGTGGGGGCAAACCTCACTCCATAAACCGTGAGCTGGTTTTATGGTCTAAAAAAGTCCACTTCGAAATACCTTCACTTGTATTTTTATTTATTTTGTTCATAAATTGGTTGCAGCTTATGGTTATTCAGGTCATTCCTAGAAATATTTAAATAAAAGCTTAGAATATTTTCAGATGATAATTTAATTACTTTGGGTTGGATTGCTTGTTATATATTGAGAGCTGAGGGATATAAAGTTTGTGATTACTTTTGTGGCAAATATTTACGATCAACTTGTTAACCAAGATGAAGTTGTTTTAGTTAAAAACTTATTTATCAGGTATGTGGTGCAGGGGTGCATGAAGATTAGGTTGGAATTGAATTGTTTTTTTTTTAGTTTAAAAGCCCTATTGAAATCATGGTGTTATGCTGTAATTATAAAGACAGAAGAGCATAAGTAATTAGGCTAATATTCTTGATTACTGTTAAACTATAAAAAAAAGACAAATTAAGTTTCTGCTGTGTGTTTATAATTGTTTTTAAGAATACATATATAATTCAGAGATACTGTTATCATATAATGTCCATTCTTTATTATTTATATAATTATTACTATTACACGATCTTTTGATGTTTTGGAGAAGAGAGATGTGATAAGGATATTAATGGTTAGGTTTGAGTAGGATACTAAAGTAAAAAAAATACCTGTATCTGCACTCATACGTGTGATGGATACCAACTTCGATACTTCCCTTACTCTGAATATCGATCCACTGATACTCAAATCTATTATCCACATTGATTTTTGAATATGATCGCTATAATGTGCTTGTTTGGCAAACTAATAGAAACATGAATGTTATTGTAATACTAATATAATATAACGATTGAAAAGAAAACCAATAAATTAAAAGTAAAATATGTAATTGATCTCATAATTATAAAGTATTGTTGCATATAAAATTATTTAAATTAATAAAATATTTTCAAACTAATACTTGTTAAATAGTATAAAATATCATAACTATTATCTGTAGGTTTAGGGTTGAGTTGTATAATATTCATACTCATACTTGTAATCACAAAGTTTGATGGATAAGTATCCATGTTTAGATCCAGTTAATTTGGCGAATAAATGCCCTATTAGTTGCAGGTAACTTTTATGTGTGTGCATTGGATTAGGCCTGAGATGGGATAAGATCAAAAGAGAATGGCTTGAATGGCGTGCATAATTTTTTCAAAATAATTAAAACAATTTAGTGGATGAAATGATAAATGATTTTTTTTATAAAATATAATTGCATCCCCCTCATTAGCCTTCAATTTCAAGGATATCAGAAGATGCAATTGAGGAACACTGATTTCTTTTCATGAATTCCTTTCCCCCCTCCATAATTTTTTAAATCGTAGTAACTAAAGGGAACTAGTCATGAATTCATGGTTAATGTTCTTTGAAGACATTGTGGACTGTGAACTGGCTATATCATAATAAATTGGTCCTTGAATGAATCTTTTGGTTACATTATAATTTATATAGCACATGTCTGTCCTTTTTGGTTTCCATCCTCTTGCCCCAAATTGCTGATATACGTGGTACTCAGTCATTTAGTATATAATTCATAGATTGTAATAAAATTTGTGCCAACTTTTCAGGGTTATAGAGAAGTCAACTCCTAAAGAACTGAAATCAAAGGTTCCTTCGAAAGATAAGGACTAAGGATGACAAGCACTAGTGTTTGTTTTGGTGATGGGGATGTTTACTGAAGTAATATTATTTTTCTTAGTGTTTCTCTAACCATCTTTGAATGGATACAAATTTTTACTTTTTACTAAATTGAATTTTTCATCCATGTCTTATAATGTAATTCCTGAAAGATCAATACATTTTTGGATATACGTTTTTAGGGACATACATTTTTAGCGTGTTAGCATGGTTTGACTTCTGAGAAGAGAACCATCTGGCTGTAACCTTTGTTCGAACATAAATTTGTTGACTTGTGGAATGCAAGTTTTTAGCCAATACTTTAGTTTAAGTTTGAAATATATTGTACCAAAAAAGATTTGACTTGTTTAAGAGAATCCTTGTTCTCCTTTTTATTTTTCAAATTATGCATTTCCTTATGCTTTGGGGGAGGGGAGTGGAGTGGGTAGGGACTCGAATGGTAGTGTGTAATATGAAAAAATATGGAGATGCAAAAAATGGATCAAAAGATAGGGAGTATTCTTTAAAGTAGTTCCCATTTTGTAGAAATTCCCATCAGTTTAAAAGAATTTAGTAGATTGCTCACTGAGTGCATTCCCACTAGTGTCCTACTCAAACCCTCACTGAATGCATTGCATTGGTAATAATTGTTCTTGAGTATGTCCTACAGCTCTGTGATTCTTGAATATGGGCAACGCCATTGAATCGTTTGCTTCTCCCTTAAGGACAGGATATTGACAAACTGTTTAATTCTACAGTTGTATCTCTTTTAGAAAAATCTTGCAGGTAAGACCACGCAGGGATATTCTATGCTCCTTATGATTGATGTATGCATTTTTTCACTTTCCTCTTCATGGTTGATATACTTGTCTTTGGATATGTTTCACCTCAAGGTGTGTGTGGACCAACATGGGATTTCATGTGCTATATTGAAAATTTTTGCACTGTCAATATCCTGAAATTAACCATGGTATTTATATTTTTGGATATATGTTTTTTTCAACCATGTGGTTAGGTTTGAATTAAAAATAAAAAGCCAAACCAAACCAAACCACTTATTGTGTTTAATTATGATATTATATTTTTGGGATTAATTAACAACTAACAAATATAAACAAACATATCTTTTTAATATTATTTTATGGTAGGATTACATTTTACTTACAATATATTATCAAAACAATGATGAAAAGTTTGTATTAATATTTCTAATTATAGGATTACTTAACTTATATATGGATAAGAGATAAAGTTAAAATTGTGAAGATAATAATAATATATAATATTTTAAAAATAATTATATAATTTTAAAAAAATACTTAACAATTTTATGGTTTAGGATTTATGAATCCTAATTTGATTTAGCTGAAATTTTATACTAATTTAAAAATAAAACCAAATTACATTTAATTTTTATAACTATTTAATACAAAGTCCAATAAAACCAAACCACCAGCAGTCCTAATTACACCTAATTACATGGATAAGTAGTGAATGACGTCTCAAGATAAGAAAACATAGTTCCAATCATGAACCGATCTGTAACTGCCACCCTCTGTATATAGCCTATCATTACGAGCCTTTAGAACCTTCGCATTCTTCTCTTCAAGATTCAGCAAGTGCAACATTTTGGAACGGAACCTCCGAAGTTAGTTTCTATGTCGCGCCTGTGTAAATTACAGTTAATCTATTTTAGTTCTTGAAATTGTTAGGGTTTCCTTTTCTCATCTTTCGAACTTGACTTGGGTTTATTGAATTAAATTGATACAGAGCTTTGAGTCTGTTTTAGGGTTTGTAAAAGGATTGTATTGATTTAAACGCAACAAAAATTAAAGGAGAATAAATAATGCAAAATTTTCATGTTAGAATCAATGCTCTGCAGTGGCAATCCACCCAACTTCTTTCACATTTTTATTTCTTCATCCATTGTTTGGTTAATCGTTTTATCTTTGTCGACTGTTCATACACATACAGGTATTTTGGTATTTTTTGGTTAATCGGTTAACACCTTTGTCCTTTGTTCCTTTCAGCAGAGCGTGACAACATTAACTTCATTTGGTTTCAGAGTTATACAAGTTAGATTTAAAGCAGGACAAAAAGTGTAAAATTGCAGTAGAAGTAACTGTATAAAAGCTGCCTGATGCACCATTCTCTTCTAATGTAATCTGTATGTCATAAAACCATACGCAAAGTATGTGTTTTGAATTTTATATCAAATATAAATATATTAATTAATTATAAGTTGTAACCATGCAAATAGATTGTGAGAAAATTAGGTTCTGGATATTGAGCAGGCTATAATGTTCAAATCAAAGGCATTTATTCACTAGGCATTTATTCACTTCTTGATGACGAGATCTTTATAGAATAAAATAGTCTATTAAAGAACAGTTAGCATTTTCTCTATTTATTTATGTTGCTTTTAAAATAGGCCAGGTACCTCAATGGCTGTGCATGTAATATGAAAAAAATATGGGGAAGCACAAAATGATATAAAATGGATCAAAAGTTAGGGAGAATCCTTTAAGGTAGTCTTCCATTTCTGTAGAATTTCGCATCAGTTTGAAAGAAATAAGTAGATTGCTCACTGAATGCAATGCATCGGTAATATTTGTTTTTGAATATCTCCTACAGCTCTATGATTCTTGAATATGGGCAACGTCATTGAATCATTTGCTTCTGGCTTAGGACAAGCTATTGGCAAACTATTTAATTCTCCAATTGAATTTCTTTCAGGAAAGTCTTGCAGGTAACACCATGCAGAGTTATTTTACTCGTTATGATTGATGTATGCATTTCTTCACTTTCCACTTCATGCTTGTTGTATTTGTCTTTGGATATGTTTCAGCTCAGTGTGTGGACCAACATGGGATTTCATGTGCTATATCGAGAATTTTTGCATTGCCAATATCCTGAAATTAACCATGGTATTTATGCTATCGTACATTGGTGAGTACAACTGTTTGGTTGATTACAATATGGTCTGTTGTAGTACGTAATACAAACCAAGCACTATTTAGTTTGACATATCTGAAATTGGGTATGTCTCTGTTTTTTATTTGCAGTTCTATTGTTCTTCTATCTGGTACATAAATTGGGCATATGCGGATGTTTTTGCCGTTCTTCTTGCAAAATGATATGGGCATGTTTCTCTTCTTGTTTCCATGTCTGGGAATATTCCTGCACTTGCTTGTGTATTAACTTGCACAATATCAGGAGAACAAGAAGAATAAGAAGGGTCAGAATGGACATGAATCAAAATTTCTACTTTAAAACTGGAAAAGAAGAATACAGTGATGAAAGCCTGACATCTGTAAAAATGAGCAGATCAATTTCGCGTAATAGGAGAGATTATAAAGCTTCCCACCTAAGGAAGTCTTTGCAACCTAGGAGACATCATGCTAGAGTTGAAATCAAGAGAGATCTTAGATATAAAAGTAAAAGGAATCATAGTCTTGGAGGACCTAGCTACACAAGCAATGCCATTAAGCATGGCAATCACCTAGGCACAGTCAATGACATCAAGGTATCCCATACATCTAAGTTTGCAAGAAAAGGGATAACTGGAAGGAAAAGAGTTCTTCCAAGGAAGAGAAGGTAGAATCTTTTAGTTGAAGATACATATACTAACCACTTTGTATCACTGTACGTTTCGGATTTATTAGGATTAAAAACAATAACAATTTTTTTTATCTCCTTGTTATATAATGTTTCAAATACGGTAAAAGGCATCATTAAGTAAAGAAATGGCTTTGACAGCCACACATCCAAAACACTTGCTATTGAAGTTTTCTTTTACCTTATGTCCCCTCGTGAAATCACTGATAAACCATTTTTGTTTTTGTTTTTGTTTTTATCTTGATTTCCGTATAATTAATCAGTACTAATAGTGTAAATAATTGCACAGGAATACAGGTTAAGAACTGACTAATCGATAGCTTCTTTTGTAGAAGAAGGTATATTGCAACTTAAGGAAAATGTTTTGCTATTACTTTGCATAAGGGGTTGCCTTATCCCAAAAGAAAGTCCAAAGTTTATGATCGTTATATAGGCAATCCACGGTGAGATACATTGGAATAGACAAGAATCTGGGTTGTTAAAGAATCCGTGATAAAGGGTTACCATTACTTTACATTGAAGTTTGTTCACCCCCTAAAGAAATCTAAAAAACTACGGTTCTATATTCTTCCACTCAAATATCCCAGTCGCATTGATTTGTTACCAGCCCACCAACTAAATTGGAACACCCTTTCTCCTTCAATGGAAGGTGAGGAGGGAAAACAGTGCTCCCACAAAAACCCTTACGTTGAACTAGAAGAAGTTGACTTCGATTTTATTCTAGCATTGAGTATGCAAGAACAACAGAGAGACTTCACAATGCTTTCAACAATTGAAAGTGAAAGTGATGAATATCTAAGTGACTCCTCAATTGATAATGATGATGATGGTGATCCTGACTTCGTAGAGAGCCAAGAGTTTGATACTGACCTTTCGTTCCTTGAAGATGAAGAAAGCAATGATGATGAAGAAGAAATGGAAGTCGAAGAAGATGAGATTGATCCAGACGAATTATCTTATGAAGAGTTGATGGAGTTGGGAGAGTTTATAGGAGAAGAAACGAGAGGATTATCAGCAAATGAAATCTCTTTGTGCCTGAACCCTTATACTTACTATTGTGCTGACAGAAAAATTGGAATCGATCGTTGTGTGATTTGTCAGGTTGAATATGAAGATGGTGAAGCACTGGTGGCACTTCAATGTGAGCACCCTTATCATGCAGATTGCATAAGCAAGTGGCTTCAAATTAAGAAGGTTTGTCCAATTTGTAGCAATGAAGTTTCAACTCCAAACATGGCTTCGAACACTTAATTCTTTACCTCGAATGGTTTAATCGATGTGTTTGTATAAATTACGCACTGTAACTGTTGTTTAGAAAATAAACAATATGCTTTAGATCATTACAAAGAATAACACCAAATTAAGAAACTCGTTGTTACAAATTCCTCTATTTTATAAATTAATTTCATTCCTTGAACAAATTTTATTTTTATAAAATCCTATAAAAAATAATCTGCGTGATAACCATTTAAACCCTTAAATTCAAAACGAAAGTATTAGTGTATTACCGGACAAAATCATTATTAGACTTAATTAGACTTAATTACAGGAATATAATCACTATTAATGAGTCTATAATTAAACTTAATTATAAGAATATAATCACTATTAATGATTCTATAATTAGTCTTAATTACAGATGTTATGTTAGAAAAAGAATTTGTACGGTTCTGTACGGTTCTAATGCTATGGTTATATATATGTATCATTGTTATAGATGAAAGGCAGATTGAATAAAACAGAAATATCAGAACACAAAACTCTGATACTCGACAAACACAAAGCAAAGGCAACGGTGCACGAGCACGAAGGAGGAGGGTCTAAGAAGACCTACTCGTCATATGATCTCAACGCGAGTGACAATCCTGGAAACATAATCACGCAAGTCCAATTGCGCGGAGAAAATTACGACGAATGGGCAAGAGCAGTAAAGATCTCTCTTCGTGCTCGGAGAAAATGGGGCTTCATTGATGGAACACATATCCAACCAGAGGATGAGGCACCCGACCTTGAAGATTGGTGGACCGTGCAGTCCATTGTATCTTGGATTCTAAACACCATTGAACCAAGCTTACGATCCACAGTAGCATATGCTGAGACTACACATAACTTGTGGGAAGACATTAAAGAAAGATTCTCGGTCGTGAATGGACCTAGAATTCAACAACTAAGGTCGGACTTGTCAAGATGCAAGCAGGAGGGAATGGTGGTGACAACTTACTTTG
>Ga0123342_1002131_pt1 | contig 33216 bp, 25 predicted proteins | sample Turbeawhitnodule_FD_89960 | JGI IMG/M metagenome (GOLD analysis project Ga0123342, IMG submission 89960) | Root nodule microbial communities of legume samples collected from Mexico - Turtle bean Mexico white nodule | ecosystem: Host-associated > Plants > Roots > Nodule | place: Mexico: Nepantla... | reverse complement strand
TTTCCAGTATTGTGCTTTTGCTTTATGTTTTGAAAAACTGAATTCTTAATCAAGGTTTTCTTGAAGTATTTTCATTCTAAGCTTAAAAGTTTACGAAAATCTTTCTTAAACAATTCACCCCCCTCTCGTTTAAGGTCATATATTCTAACAAATATGTACTTGGGTGTTTTTAATGAAAAACCGTTCTGAGATGTTTTCTATATTTCAAATATTTTACAATGAAATTAAAAATCAATTTGGAATTTCCATTCGAATTTTGCGCAATGATAATGGGCGTGAATATCTTTCTCATTCTTTTATAAAATTTATGGCTTCTCATGGTATTCTTCATCAAACTTCATATGCTTATACACCTCAACAAAATTGGGCAGCTGAGCGCAAGAATAGACATCTGTTGAAACAACTCGTACTATTTTAATTCATGGTGATGTTCCTCAACATTTTTTGGGTGATGATGTTCTTAGTACATGTTATCTAATTAATCGCATGCCATCTCCAGTTTTAGATGACAAAATTCCTCATTCTATTTTATTTTCACATGACCCTCTCCACTCTTTACCTCCCAAAGTTTTTGGATCCATATGCTTTGTTCATAATTTTAGTCCTGGTCTTGATAAATTATCTCCTAAGTCACACAAATGTGTCTTTTTAGGGTTCACTAGATCACAAAAAGGATATAAATGTTTCTCACCTTCTCTAAGCCGTTATTTTATTTCAGCAGATGTCAGCTTCAGTGAATCTTCCTTTTACTTTAAGTCTTGTCCTTCTCCTTCTATGTCTTCATCTAATCAAGTTAATATTCATCTTGTTGTGCCTAGTGCACCTAAAGATTCACCACTGCCACCAACTCTTCAGGTGTATAGTCGTTGCCAAACTTCTCATCGTCCATCAGATGACTCTCTTCTAGGGCCAACACCCCATCTCCCTCCGACTCCGATAGTTGAACCTGATCTTCCTATTGCTATCCGTAAAGGTATACGTTCTACCCGTAATCCCTCTCCCCATTATACTGCTTTGAGTTACCATAGACTATATCAACCCCTTTATACTTGTCTTTTGTCTATTTCTTTTGTATCCATTCCAAAATCTGTAGGTGATGCCTTAGCTCATCCTAGTTGGTGTTAGGTCATGCTTGATGAAATGAATGCGCTTCAGAAAATGAAACATGGGAACTTGTTCCTTTACCGTCTAGGAAATCTGTTGTTGGTTACAGGTGGATTTTTGCTATCAAAGTTGGTCCTGATGGTACTATTGATTGTCTTAAAGCTCGTCTTGTGGCTAGGGGTTATACCCAAATTTTTTGTTTAGACTATGGTGATACTTTTTCTCCGTGAGGAAGATGACTTTTGTTTGCCCATTCATAGCTATGACTACTCGTCAACAATGACCTCTTTATCAATTAGATGTCAAAAATGCCTTTCTTAATGGGGATTTGCAAGAAGAAATTTATATGGAGTAACCTCCCAATTTGTTGCTCATGGGGAGTCTTCTGGATTGGTATGTCATCTTCGCAAATCCTTATATGGTCTAAAGCAGTCTCTTAGGGCTTGGTTTGGAAAATTTAGCAATTTTGTTCAATAGTTTGGTATGACTCGCAGTGAAGCAGATCATTCAGTTTTTTATCGTCACTCTAGTGTTGGGTGTATCTATCTTGTAGTATATGTTTATGACATTGTTCTTATAGGAAATGATCACCATGGCATCTCACAAGTAAAACAACACCTTTGTCAACACTTTCAGACCAAAGATCTTGGCAAACTCAGATATATCTTGGGGATTGAGGTAGCACAATCCAATACTAGTATTGTTATCTCTCAAAGAAAACATGCATTGGATATTTTGGAGGAAATTGGATTGATGAATTCGAAATCTGTTGATACTCCCATGGATCCCAATGTCAAGCTTCTACCCAATTAGAGGGAGCCTCTTTCAGATCCTGAGAAGTACAAGAGATTAGTTGGAAAATTGAACTATCAAGTTGTTAGAGCGTATAAACTATTGTAATTCTTCTCATTGTGAAGTTATATCCTTTTGAGCTTTCTTTGTGCTCCCTTTGAGAGTGTTTCTTATTTCTTTTGAGAGTTTTTAATCTTAGGGGGGGGGTTAAGAATGTGTAACTTGGAGAGGTAAGAAAATTGGCTCCAAAAGGAGGGGTTGAATAGAGCCTGAACTCAATTTGTTTTTTTATCAGTCACTATGAAAAGAAAATTATAAGAAATAAAGGACAAAGAAAGGTATACACAAAAGATTTATACGGTTCACCCTAAACACTAGGTGTACCGGTCGGTACCGGACGAGCCAGGGATCGACCGTACGAGGTAAATAACGGTTATCATTAATAGCTATCAAGTGTCATTAGTTGGAATCATTAGCATTAAATGAGCCAAGGAGCAGCTGAAAAAATGTGGGAAATATCCCCAATGGTAATGAATAAAGAGGAAGGACACACTCATATAAAAGGGGGGCAAGACCAAGGAGGAAGATACATTTTCATATCCCACTATAGCACACTTGAAACAGAAAACTGACTTAAGCGTCAGAGTGTAATCGTAGGTACCACCCCAGCCGACCAAGTGTCAACATTAAAGGAAGGAAATTGAAGGACACAAGAAGGTTACCGACACATCAGCCACTCAGCAACAAGCAAGAGTATTGTTTGGGCCCCTCACAGTCCTTACAGTTACAAATGGTGCCCACCGTGGGGCCGAGACAACACAGTTTCCAGCAGCAGATTACAAACAACAATGGTGTCAACAACAACGCCAACCATGACCGGATAGCATAAAAGTGTTGTTGACCAACGGAAGAACAAATAGGATCGACGCTGACACGAGGAAGATCGACGTTGACAAGACAAAGAAATGCTCATACTAAAAGGGCAGGATGAGAATTTGTTACAACGAATCGGGAGTTCCAAGCGGGAAGAGTAATCCCAACACCTCACCCTACAACCAATCAATCCAGAGCCATACCACCAGGTCTGTCAACTCAACCAAATCCCCAAACTCACCAAACCTCTAGGAACAATTTAAACCCGCCCGAGGAAGAAGACCAAAAAGGACACCCATTCACAAATGAGATAATCAATGCTCCACTCCCTCCAGTGTGGAAGGGATTAACCATTAAACCTGATGATGGTTCCACCAATCCAGATGAGCACCTAAACATTTTTAAAACACAAATGATCTTATACACAAATGACAAGGCATTATGGTGTAAAGTGTTCCCTACCTCTCTCCGAGAAGGACCACTCGGCTGGTTCACCAAACTTCCAACTAATTCTGTGGGGAACTTCAAAGACCTGACGATGAAATTCATCACACAGTATGCCACCAGCCGACCAAAGACATGGATGAACTAAGAACCCGAGCCACGAAGTTTATACAGATCGAAGAGCATGTCGACTACCATAAAGTACACAAGACTGAAACCACAGGTAAGGAAAGCGAGTAAGAGAAAGATAGAGGTAACGACCCGGACAAAAGCGAACCGACCGATTTAAAGAGAATCGCTGGCCTCGTTTCTATAGTTACACACCTCTCACAGACCCAAGGGGAAGGATTGTAGATGAAGCGTTACAGGTCGAACTCATCCCAACCCTTAAACAGTCACAGACCCCACGAAACGCTGATATGCCTAAACATTGTCAGTACCATCGCAACTATGACCATACAACGAAAGGATGTCAAGCCTTGAAGGAAAAAGTTGAAGAACTCGTCCAAGCGGCTCACTTCCAAAAAAAATTCAAAATAGATGTCGCAGCACATCGATCAACCCAAAGAGATCGATAGTCATCTTGGGGACCAAGGGATTATCATGATCGATCGAGTCGAGGAGATGAACATCGACAAGACGACCATCAACGTCCAGTCAGTAGAAAACGGAGTGAAAGCCCGGTAAGATAGACCCCACGACAGAGCGAGAGTACTGAACGGAACAATCGGACTAGGCGCCGAGTGCAAGAAGTCATCAATACCATAGCGGGCCAATATCACTCGACGTACCGCACGAAGAAGTCAACTCAATAGCCGAAGGTTTTGCAGGGGATGTTCTAACTTGACTAGGAAAAAACATCTTCGGGCCATCTAATCAAATTATGTAAAATCCCGCCAGAGTAGATCGAGAATACCCCCGATAACATTCACTGATGATGATTTTACAACAATTGACGCTATTCAAGACGACCCCGTGGTAATAATCGTGGAGATAAACTAGTTCACAATCATTAAGGTCCTGGTAGATCAAGGAAGCTCAGTGGATATTCTCTAGTGGAAAACCTTTCAGAAATTGAGAATTCTTGAATCGGAGATTCAACCCTATGAAGAGTAGATCGTCGGGTTCTCAGGCGAGAGACTAGACACCAGGGGTACATCGACTTATATACCAGGTCAGGCGAAAACTATAAGGATCAAATATTTATTAATAAATGATAATACCTCATACAACATACTACCTGGTCGATCGTCCATAAACCGTCTCAAGGCAATAGTGTCTACTCCTCATCTAGCCATGAAATTCCCATCCACGATCGAGGACATCGTCACAATCCACATAGATCAAAAGGTCGCACGGGAATGTTATGTCGTAAGTTTAAATATGGAACCTACCAGACGGTTGTACAGCGCATCGCCGCACGATCGATCTCGGGAGAGAAGAGAACGTCTCGCTGAAAATCGTTCTCGTAGCAAAGCAAAAAAGTATATGGTCGCACTCGTAGATATAGATCCTCGACTTGATGACGCACGAATGGAAGCGGGCGAAGATCTTCAGCCTTTACCCCTCAGCGATGATGGACACAAGACATACATCGGCATATTGGTCAGTAGAACTCTGATGGTCAAAGGACAACCACCACCTAGAAGAACGCTTGTTAAATCCTATGGAGTAGTGGAATTGGAGGACTCAATGTCACACAAAAGTTGGGTAGTCAATGGTCAAAGGCTGAAAGCGTATTTAAATGGTGAAATCAAAAGGCTCATCACAATGATTTTATTGAAGGAGCTATAAAGAAACAAGTGTCAAGCTATATGACGTTAAACAAGCTCTTGTTAGGAGGTAACCATGTATTTTAGTTATTATGTTTTGTTTTTGTGTTTTGTTTAGTTTTTGTTTAAGTTGTGAGTTGTGTGGTGAAACCAGGTTAGATGACCCCAAAACAGTTCGGATCGTATGTTGCATGACCTGGGGATAAGTATTATTTTTTTCGGAAGGGTAGGTCCAACAGGTGAAGTAGGACCATCTACAGGTTTAGATGAGGATTTTAACACAAAGCTGGATGATTTGTTAAGAGATGATTGAGCACAAAACATGATATTATCTTTCTAGTTATTTCCTTTCAACTTGTTTAATTTGCTTATATTTTTTAGTTGTTTAATTTGATTATATTTTTAGTTTTATTTTATTTGTTGAGTTGTTTTTCTAATTTTATTTTTTTCTTAAATATTATTGTGAAAACGAGAATATTAATTTGAATTATTGGAAAATTATTAATTAGACTTTGTGTTTAAAGATTAGAATAATGAAATGATATACGAGTTTAAAAGGAAAATGTGTTGCATCCATACTCAAATTTAGTTGAAATTGTGGTACATGAAAGTTTAACACGATGATTAGTTGGAACAAAGAATGACAAGCAATGAGGAATTAGATTAAGCGAGCCAAGTAAGTGTGGGTGAATCTTAAACAGTTTGAGAGTGTTTCAGTGATGAATTGACAATTGTAGTTGCTTGATTTGTATTTTATGTTACATTATAAAAGAGCATGAAAATGATTAAGGCATTTATACTAATTCAAAACCTAAAGTCAAATAGCCAACTTTTATTTAAATTGATTATATCTTTGTGATAATCCTTTTTTAGCCAAGAATATTTTTTTTATTATTACATCCTGAACCTTAATTGATATATTCCCTACCTATTAGCTTGTTTAAGGAAGGAAAACATAGATATCATTTACAAATAAAAAAGAGAATTATTGGTTTTAGTTGTTTTAAAGTTTAAATAATTAAGTTTGTCGGAAATAGAAGTAATCTATTTCTATTATCTTTGAAAATAAAAATGAAAACAAGAAGAAGAGAAGAGAAGAAAACAAAACAAACAAAAAAGAAAAGAAAAGAAAAAGTTCATGTTGAAATCATGAATAATTTAAAGGGGGAAAGTATTAAAGTCAAAGAAATTGGTGATTAGATAGCACATATGTACTATACTTGGATTGATATGTTCTTCTTCTTTTAAGTGTGCATTTTTTTATTTGAAAAACCAATATTTTTTGGAAGTCCAGCCTCATTATAACCCAACAAAAAACCTTAAGATACGTGTTTCTAATGTGATTGTGATATGAAGGTGAAATGAAAAGCAATTGTGATTTGTTAGAATTTAATGGAAATTGAGAGAAACACTTACTTGTGAGAATATGAGAAAATATTCCTTAATAAATTGTCATTTCATTGTTTCAGTTGTTATCTTGGAAGTTGATTGTATTTATATCTTGCTATATTTGAAGTTGGAAGCACCATAAGTTTCTAATCTAATATGTGTTATAGTAAATAAAGCTGTTTTGATATTTTAACTCAAATATGATTTATTTCTATTCATTTACTTTGTTTGTGGACAAACAAGATTCTAGGTTGGGGGAGTTGATAAATGCCATAATTCAGTAATATTTCATACAAAAAGATACACTCTTATGGACTTTAATTGATAAAATAGTTATAATTCAACCTCTAATTTAGGAATTTGAACATTTTTACATATTTTTGGATTATGAGATGAATAAGAACGATTTTATTCCCAATTTTGTGTTATTTTTAGAAATTTAAGAAGTGATGAAGCAAAAGGATATATTATGAATAAATATGTCACTTATCCCAAGTCTTATTAGGATAAATAGAAGGCGTGAGGCTTAACCCTAAACATCATTGGGAGAATCAAAGGAAGGAAACCCTAAAGAAGGCAGTCGTTAAGGAGAAACACTCTGGATCTTCTTTTCTTGTTGTCCATGCTTGTAATAGCCACCATGAGTGGCTAATTCTTTTCTTTGGGTTTAAGAGTAATCTGTTCAAACTCTTATGTATTGAGGTGATATTTATCTATAATATTCAGTTATTGATAGTGATTGATATTATCATTTTATTCTCAAAGCTTGAAACTATTCATGATTTAGATCCTTAAATTTGAATGGAAAGTACTTATAAGCATTTGACCTAAATGATAATGCTTAACATATTTCAATGCTAGGACTAGATTTAAAATGTTAATTGCTTTATAATGAACATAATTTTATTCACACTTATTAAATTTAATAATAAAATGTTAGAATGTAATAATAAATAAATTGTTTTAATTTAGATTCATATAATTGGGTTTGTGTGAGCCTTAACTATTATTTTTGTTAATTTTGTGTTTTTTAAAGTAAATGGTCTGAAGGAAGTGTCTACCTTTGTGAATGAGCCAAATATGCAAAAATCTAAGTTGTTTATTTGAATCAATACAAAAAAATCTGAGGAGAAGAATGAGAAAATAAAATCTATAATATCTCAGAAACAGAATTAGAAACAAATCTTCTGTAAAATACAAAAGTTCTGGAAAGTTTGAAACTGAGAAACTATGAACAAAATCTAACCCAGAATATTTTTCCAAGATCCTTGGAGCAGAAAAACCTATAAAAGACACAAGCTTCAAGGAGAAAGTGGGAAACTTTATAGGATTTTCTTAGTTTCTTTTCTTATTTGTAATTCTTTTGTTTTGCCTCCACATGAAAGGCTAAACCTTTTTTTATTGATTTCTTTGTAGTTCCCCATTGAGTTGTGAGATTTTGATCAATAAAAGTTTCATTTTTTAATTCTCTATAATAGTTGTTTTCATATTCTAATCTCCTGGAAAACTGGTTTTTGTGAGAGGTTGTACTTGAATACATGATTGAGAGTCTTCTTTATCTTAAACTTTTGTCTCTTAGTTAGTTCACACTGTTCTAATTAATTTCTTGGGTGCATGATTCAAGAGAGAGGAGATAAGCATTCACATGAAAAAGATGGGTATTGATTAAACCAGTAGATGCATGCTTTACTAGTGAGTTTCTGTTCAATCAAATTGACGCATATTCAATTTGGTATAACTTTATCGGAGGATTGAGAAATGATTAATCTTTAGAGAACCCGTGAAGAATTCAATGGTGGAAGAACTTAGGATCAATCGCTTTTTATTTGTTGTTTTAATCTCTTTTATACTTTTTGCACAACTCTATCTCAACCCCATTTTATCATTATTTTTATTGCTAACTTTAATTGCTTGCAGATAAATTCTAAACACTGATTTACTGATTTCAATATTGGATTTGTTGGGAGACAACTTGAGGCTATCTGACCACAATTATACTATCATCTCTCTAGCGTTAGACAAATCTACACTAGAATAATTTTAATTTGACAACAAAACGACAACTATCACTTTATAAATATACAAGGAATCAATATTTAGGAGACTCTTTTAATAATTTTGTATGCAAGGAATCGATATGAATGATTTATATACGTGCATCAATGTCAATCAAGATGGAATGTTATTTGTTTAAAACTGAGAAGGATTAACCTCATTCCCAATTTTCTTAATTGAATTATTTTACTCATTTATTTTTTTTCATTTAATTTTCACACAAACTTATATCAATATCTTTCAAATTAAATTATTGTATATATTCTTATATTTAATGAATACTACTATTAGGATTTTAAATAACTCTTCCTTGTAGGTTCGATATCCGTCCTTAGGGACAAATTATAACTTCTGACTTGGTACACTTGCGGTAAAAAAGAGTCATGAGTTAACAAAATCCTTAAAGGGACCCTAGATTGAATTTATTTGTTTCAAGCTTGATACTTACAATTGGTATGCTCAGGGGAAGTGTTAAAATAAGTATTAAATATAGGTAGTCACTAGTTGTATAGGAAAACTACTGCATGTTTACCTTTGAGTTGTGTACTTATTAACATTAATTACTTAAATATTCTTGGTGTAATTTTTTTTATAAATAACAAACATCAACTAAGAGATAATCCATCTCTTCAAGCTTTTTTTCTCATATTTTTAGTCTTAAGTCACCTATATGCCTTGGAATTTCCTAATGAGATCCAAGCTTTTAAAATCCAATTGTAAGAAGATTGTTTTGTATTCTATTATAATTGGCCTGACATTAATGACTAGAAGTACACAATTTTGGACAATACTACTTCGACGGTTGAAAAAGGTGATTAGATTAAAATAAAAAATTACATATGGTGTTTTAGCAATTTCATTTCTTTGCCAGTTAGGGTTCCTTGTGGGGAGGATTAAGCTCTATGCTAAAGTTTATTAGGCTTGAAAGGACTTTTACTAGTCTCCCTTTTCTTCTTTAGGCAACATTCCTGGGCTGGAAAATATGCATAATCTTATCCTCACTGATTTACCTACAATTCCTAATTAGACTCTTGATGAATCTGTCAGCTGAGTCAAAAGGTTGATAGAATTTTTTCCATCTATTCTCATAGCTTTTGTGATTGGGGGGAAGTTAATTTAGACTAATGCCATCCCTCCTACTAAAACTTTGGTTCTTTGAAAGTTGTTTCATAATAAGTTGCCTATGGATAAGGAGGTTCAATATACAGGTTTCTCTTTGTGTTCCATGTGTACCTTGTGTAGGCAATTGGAGGAAAGCAATTTTCACATATTTTTTTAATGTCAAATTCCCATCCAAATATGGTTTTTGGTTGCAACAAGTTTTCCCTAACCTACATTCCTTCTCTTCTAATGATTTTATTCAATTCTTTAAAGTTGTAGGTAGCCATTTGGTCAAAGAAATTTGCACAATTATTGTTACATATTCTCTTGGATGTTGTGGAAAAAAAGAAATCATGCAAGGTTTTAACTTAGCATAAATTTAGATTGTGCCATACACACTATGCAAACTTTTATAAGATTATCACGTAATGTTTGCTAAAAAAAAATTATGAATAAGGATATGGTTGACTTTCATGTTTTGAATGACATCCAAACTAGTCCTAGAAAGAGTTAGAAATATTCAAGTCATTTGGAAAATGTGTAATGTCGATTGGATTAAAATCAACAAGGATGGAGCTGTTAAAAGTTACCCGATATATGTTGCTTCTGGAATTTTATTTTTTAAAGAAATCGAGATAAATACATTGACAAATCTATTTCTTTTTTAGGTACCTATTACTCTTTAATGCTTAAATTACTAGAGTCATTTTCATTATTAAGATCTCATGTGCTACTGAAAACTTATGTGCTTGTAATCAGCATGATGCTTGAAAGAGAAGGACTAACTCGTGAATAGGAGAAAACAAATAGGGACAACTTTGCAAGAAATTTTCTTTGACTATCTTTTGGGACCCGTTTGGTATTTCCTCAAGTATATTTTGTTGAACTGTGAAACTGAAAAGAAGAAATAACAAACATCGCTGATGGAGAGTGATCCTGTGAAACTGAAAGTTCACCTGGTCACTGGCACGGACACGGCCGAGTTCAGGCTGCTCAGTGAGGCGTTGGGTCGGAGCTCAGTGGTGGGCCTGGACGCGGAGTGGAAGCCGGTACGGAAGTCATTCCCGACGGTGTCGGTGCTCCAAATCGCGTGCGGTGACTGGGGCGTGTTTGTGTTGGACTTGTTGTCCCTTCCTCTCTCTTCACTGTCGGAACCGCTGCGAGAATTGCTGCTGTGCCCCGACATCTTGAAACTCGGATTCGGATTCAAGCAGGATTTGGTTTACCTGTCCTCCACTTTCTGCTCCCACGGCGGTTTCGACAAGGTCACACATACGCACACACAATGAGTATAATATAATATAAAAATAGGGTTAAGTGTTTTTTTTTATCAAGGTTAACGTATTTCAAAAACTAAAGCAATGTTTAAATTTTGGAAAATTTTCAGAAACTACAAACACCACTGACCCTTGAGAATAAACATTTCTGCTCTGCTCCTGTTTTTTTTCAGAGAGTTTCTTAATTCAATTGTGCATAGGTTGAGCCGTATTTGGATATCAGGAGTGTGTACAATCATCTGCAGCATAGTAAGAAGCATGCACCCAAGCAAAGTAAGAGTTTGTCAACAATTTGTGCAGAAGTATTGGGGTTTTCGCTCTCCAAGGTTTGTTTCATAAGATATTCATTCAACCTCGGCATTGTTCTGCCTCCATGCCTATGCTTATTTGAGTTATTGTGTGGAATGTGATTCTTTTCTTTAGGTGAAATGGGTTTTCTGTTAGCATTTGTAGGAAGTTTTTATCAGTTGTTTTGTTCTTGGATCTTTTCCTTTTAAAAGAATTGTACTGCTGCAAGCTTGTTTCTCCGTGTTGTTCTTTTTGTTCATTGGTCAAATTTATATTTAATTTTGTCAGAGAATTAAACATCCAGAAACAGGGCTGAAGAAATGAGTGGATTTAAGTCTCTGCCATCGCTGCTCAAACTGAAGTTAGTTAGGCTTGAAACATGGACATTGAATAGTTCACTTTTACCTCATGATGAAATTCAGTTTTATTACGAAAAAGAATTATGTTGGCACAGATCAATCCTTGTACATGTTTGAGAACCAGTAATCTTCAAAGCTTAAGTAATTAGGTAGAGGCATATAGATGGATTTGCATCTGTTAACTAATACTTTATTCACGTCAGAAACCAATGCATATTTGTGTCAAAGTTAAGTGCTTAATCCCTGTCAATGGTAGAATGATTGTTGGGAATGTGTTCAATATCTATAAGATTCCAGATTGTAATCTAAATAAAAATATTTTTCTTTTAGTTGGAGCAATCCCATTTTTGGATTCAACCACTTGTTCTAGTAACAATTGTCAATTCCAGGATGATAATCGCCCTGAGAATATTAATTCTGCTGATTAATGGGATGGTTTAAATTCTATCAGAATTAGTTTTTAGTAGGCTATCTTCAGATAGAAGTGATAGGTGCATCTCAAATTTTGACTTTTAACTTGTCGTTTGATTTATATGGTTTCTGACGAAAAGGATTCTTTGGTTGCCTATTGGATTATATCAATCTGAATATCTTGGCTTTTAAAATGATTTCTGAAAATATTTGTTCACAAAGCAAATAATGCAAGTTACAGATTGTTATTGACTTTTCATTAGCAATACTAGGATTGACCATAGTAGAAAGATACTTTTGTTCATATTGTTGAATTTAAATTGAAACATGATGTCTATAATTGGACATGAAAGGGGATCCTCTTATTTGTTCAAGGATTTGTATGTCCTCCCTTGGAAGTTTAGGATCCAGAGTGGGTCCAAATGGCCTTTTCCAATTACTATATCGTGTTAACCAAACTTATATCTGCTCTAGGAACTTCAATGTAGTGATTGGTCGCATCGTCCTCTTACAGAAGAGCAGATAAGATATGCAGCTCTGGATGCTCATTGCTTGCTCGACATATTTAAGGTCTTCCAGGAAATGGTTGTCAAAAAAGGTTTGTAATCCTGGGAAATTTTATGGCACAAACTCTGGACAAATTACAAACTTGCCATTGTGTTATATTTCTTCTATTCCATGATTTGGTTTTTTGTTTTATTGCTTGATTGGATATTTGGTCACTCAAGCTGACAACATAGTGTATTCTCATGCTGGTAAGCACCCAAGCCCTTGGGGAAACCCACCCTCAAAAGCAAGTTATTAAGGAGGGAGAACAAACACTTAAATTTCTGCTAAGCATTCCATACTACTTGATGTGTGACTTGGGCACCCTGCAATACCCAAGTTTTACCCAAGTTCCTATCATATGCTACAAATTTGAATGTTGAAAGATACATGACAATCCACTTAGGCACCATGAAAAAGTGTAGGTCTAGATTGTAAGTTTTCTTTCAAATGAACGATGCAATGACTAAGTTATTCAAATTTGAAAAGTCGGACAATGGCAATATGACTATTGATTTTGGGGCTCGTATTTACATTTTTTGGGAAAACTAGAGGAATCATAACTAGATTATGATTAAACCTTTTGTTTTTCTCTTTCGAGTGTCTTTAAAAGTATATGCCCCCTTCATGATAATCATCACTTAGATAGGGTTTTCATGATGAGTTTTATAAAGTTTGTTTACATAAATTGTTTAGCTGCTCATTTCTTGGACTTTGCATTATTTTATAAAAGAATTTCCAAAGAGGGATACACATGGAATCTTCTCATTATGTGGGTAATTCTTTCATAAGATGTGGATTATTTGAAGATTCTTCATTAGATGCATGTCAAAACATGTAGTCCAAGAAAAGTTATTTTTTCCATTATGTTTTTTTGAAGTATCCAAAGAAGGAGAATGCTTGTACAAACAACATTGTGTATTGAGTACAAGAGAGATAAAGCCCAAAAAGATAACTTTACTCAAGCCAACTACCAAAACAAGATTGGAATCCTGAGAAGAAGGTTGAAAGGCAGACAAGAAGAGTCAACGAGCCCATTGGAGGAGGCACATTGTTGTTGCAGTGAGTAGAAGGTGGCACATTAGTTACACACGTTTGACTAAGCCACATAAAAAGGGGTTTAGGGTTTAGGGTTTAGGGGTGTACAGAGGTTTTTGCCTCTGCAACCACTAAGGTTGTGTGTCGCTTGACAAAGTACAATAGATTCAGTGGTTGGTAGAGATATTGATGGTGGCTAGTGGCAAATGTTGATGACAAACAATGCCAAATTGTGACAAGTTGAGTGGGATTAGACCTGTTCTAGTACCAAGTTGAAAGTAAAAGATTTTACAGAAATGATGCTTTGAAGATCTTGATCTCAACAAGAAATGATGACTCAATAAGTATATTAAGGTTTGAATAAGAAGTACGAAAGGTTAATAAAAGCCTACACTTAGGACCCTATATGATGATAGGTACAACTAAAAACTTTTACAAAGTAATCTAGAAGATAATAAAACACTTGTTCTAACACAAAAATAAATCTCATGTATGTGTAACATGTTAGCTAAATATAGGAATTGTTGGCCTTTAATCCTGGATGGGTAAAAAGAAGGAAGATGGGCTAAGAAAAAAGGCGTTAAGCAAGGAAATGCAAAGACAAAAGGTTTGATATTCATAACAAAATGTCCACATGGCAAGAGGACATTGAAGTGGAGTATTAAGAATAAGAGGGTTATTACCTGATTTAAAAGTTTCCTATGCTTCCTCTCTCATGTAAACCCTCAAAGGGGTATAAGGTGGTGGTGGGAAATAGAGCAAAAATACAACACCCTAAACATATTTTGATTATGTGGTAGTAACATAATAAGCCTAGTACTTGGAAAACTTGAAGCAGGACAAGCCTAGTGCTTGGAATATGTGAAGCAACTACGTCTGATAGACACTAGCCAGATCACAAATGCATATGCTTTGTCTGGCAAACAATAGAGCCAAGTTCCACTTCGTCTGATAAGTTAAATGAAGATTATTCAGACGATAAGTACAAACCAAAGAGTTCAAACTGATACGCTTAAAGAATATTCTAAAGCTTAAGTTTGAAAAACAAAGAATGTCTTTTACGCTTGTCCCATGTAGATTCACACTAAACAACAATGTTCAAAAATACATAGGGATATGATTCAAAGTTGAAATGATCACCAACTTCTTTGATACATGTAGTTTCAACTCGAGTTCAACTGTCTATCTGGTACGATGTGCAATTTTAACTAACGTGTGGTGTAAAAGGATCTGCTATCGAGGAAGATAAGTACTGCTAGCTATTAGAGAGGTGGCCTAAGGAAGAGATGAGAATTTAATGTTCCATGCCTTGCATTTATTGCTTCTCAACATAAGAGCTCATCAGATGATGACGAAATAAGAAAGAAGATAGCGAAGAGACTTCAAAGCTACTTAATGACCAAGAAAGGGAATGCAACAACTACTTTTCTGAAGGCTATCAGAAGACATGCTTTAAAGAAAAGCAGATAAGGAAGCTAGCCATACTTTGCAAGTGCAAAAACGTTGTTGAAATCTTTCTTTGCCCTAAAGCTTTGTAAGAACACTGTCTGTGTTCATCTTCGCTTACTAGTAGAGAGAGTTTAGCCTTGTATATGTCCAAAGACACTACCTTCTCTAGTGAGAAAGAATCAATGATCGGTTGATCACTTAGATATTGTATTAGTGTTGAGCCAGGAGTGGGTAATGTCAATAATACTCAGTGTTGAGCTAGAAGTGATTAGTCTGAAGAATACTCAGTGTTGAGCCAAAAGTGATTAGTGTCAATAATACTCAGTGAGCCAGAAGTGACTAGTGTCAAGAATACTTAATGGTAGCCATGAGTGGCTTGATCAAAGAACACACACATATACTTTGCAACGGTAGATTGCTTGGTGGAACTTGACTAGTTGCTCAAGAATTGGACGTAGTTTGTGAGATCAAACGAATCATTATAAAAATATTGAATAACTTTTTCTTTCCTTGAATCTTTTACATTTCTTATTTTTCTGCTCTTTTAATTAACTAAAGAAGGAAGGAAAAATTAAAACCGTTTTCACAAAGAACTCTCAAATTTGTTACGTATATCATTTGATCGGATCTGAACAATCGATATTAGCGAAAAACTGCAAATTTTTCACAACACAATTTAACCTTCTCTTTTTGTGTTATTTCCTACTTTTCACAAATAGATTTTCAAATACTCTCTGTAAAGGTGATATGCTTACTTTCTCTTTGAATTAGGAGCGTTAGATGTTGTTTTGGCCTATTAGTTGTAAAGCCTTGGAAAAAATTACTGGAGACTAAAACTTTGTCTACAACAACGACATTGTTGGAAGCCATGATAAAGGATTTACGAGGTGAGGCAAAGACATTTTATGTGGAAGCATGATGAGCATGGTGTTAATGGAGCAACAACCTATTGTGGAAGGTGTTTAAGAGTTATTGGTAGAATTTAAAGATTTATTCAAAGAGACCACAAATTTGCCTCCCAATAGATCTTGCAATCATACTATAGCTTTAAAAAAAGGTTCCCAAATACCCAACATGAGCCCTATCTCCACCCACATCATAAGGCTGAAATTGAAAAGTTTGTACATGATATGTTAGCTATAGGGATGATCATGCCAAGTATCAATGCTTAATTCAGTCCATTGACATCGGTGAAAAAGGATAGAAGTTGGAGGTTTCCTGTAAATTATCGAGTGTTGAGCATTGTCCCAAATAAGTTTCCAATTCTAGTGAAGAACTCTTGAATGAGCTTTGGGGAATGACGATCTTCTCCAAATTTGATCTTAAATTGTGCTACCATTATATTCAAATGAAAGAGGATTACATTTTGAAAATTGTATTTTGCATGCATAAGAGTCATCACATATATTCTGTGAGGGCTCACAAATGCCCCGTCAACCTTCTAAGGATGAGTGCATGACTGACACAACATACAATGACTCATGAATGATATTTTTTGCACTTAGGTGGTTTGTACTTTAATTTAGTTATGATGAAAAATCAGTGAGTTGTTGTTGCACTTACACACACACACATATATATATATGTATATGTTGATTTAGGAGAAAATATAGTTGATAAGCTACAATAGGATATTGTAATTAATTACAAGTGTGTTGTTAGAAGTTGTTACAAGACTCAAGATCACTTTTGTAATCATTATTTTAGGGTTAGAGTTCTATCTATATATAAAGAGGTTGATGTACTATTTCAAAAATACAATTTCCATCAAATCTTCTCTTGTTCAGTTTAATCTTTTTCAAGTTGGTATCAAAGCTTCCAATCTTTGGGGCTCTACCTCTGCTTCCATTTCTTTTGCATTTTTTTTCATTATCTTCTTAACTATGGTTCCTTTTTTTAAGGTTGTTTGAATTGCACCCATTTTCTTTTATTATCGTTGTTTCCTAAAGTGCACCCAACTTGTGTTTCACAACCACGACCTCTATCACAACCGTTTGAATTGTCAAAGTTTTTTCCCCAACTATCTTACATATGTCAAAAGCCTCAATAGACTTAAAAAAGATCGTCCCCTTAGGACTATTTACCACAAGATTAAGTATAGTTCTCCTCCTCCTATTGGTCCATCCATCCTTCTTCTTGCCTTAGCCTTTTTCCAACATCTTTTGAATCTCCCAAACTGTTGCCCCTTTCAAATTCTTTGAATTTTGAAATTTTTAATCAAATTTTGCTATAGTTGATAAACGACATCCAACATTATATAACATCTTCTGGAACTACACAGGCTCCAACATCCTTTGAAGTTCTTACTAGATGATGCTTCAATCGATAAGTTGCACCTGATAATACTTTCTCACAATAGTTACACTTCACATTTATTGCTTTCCCATCAAGTGAAACACAATGATTCCATGTAGGACCAATTTGCTCCAATACCCCTTCCTCTTCTAGCATCATGAATTGAACCACCTTCCACTGATTATTTTTTTCCCCTTCAAATTCTAAACAGAACAAAGAATCTCCAGCAAGAATAAAGAACAATCTAGCAAGAACAAATAAAAGCAAAGACAGAGCTAATGTCAATTACTGGGAAGGCATCATTGACAATGATGAAGCTAGCGTTGGTAGAAGTTGCGTGAGTGCTTCGGTGGCTATCAATGACGATAGTGATGGTTGTTGGACTTCAGTGTCAGCGTCAAAAGGATTGTGCTGTCGTGAGTTTCCTTCTATTATGATTTGCGAATGGATGGAGGGTCATACGAGTATTTGGCATTGATTTTGGGTAGAGTCCTATTTTTTAGCCAACAAATGGGCCTTCAAACCCTAATTGCATCAGACGAGAAGGATCGACGGCGCATGATCCCTCGGTTCGATGAGCAACCTCACAATCTCGCAGTGATTTGTGCCTCCCTTAATTCACCATCCGCGTTAGCTCGCAACATCCCTTGTTCTTGTAAGACTACACGGGTATGTGAGTTTAGTTGCGATTTTAATAGTATTGGGGTCGCTAAAGGTTGGTTGTGGTTTAAGGACCATTTGCGTTACTTCCCAAATAAGTTAGGATTCCTTCCCTTTTGTGTGAATTTCGTTCTTTTTCGTGGGTTGGGCACACTGGGGAAACTAGAACATATAAAAGATTAGAGAGTGTTTTTTATTGCTATGTTATGAGGAAAGATGTGGAGTAGTTGATTGGTTGTGCTACTTGTGAGCAGAATAAGTACCAAACTCTGCAACTTTGCTAGTTTTCATTTCTTACTCATCCATCCACATAAATAAAGCTCATGTACATGCAACATATAAAATAAATGACAACTTATGGGCCTTTAACCCATCTTTATAAGAGAAAGAATAAATAAGAAGGAAGATGAGCTGAGAATAAATGGGCTGAAATAGAAGGTATTCATAGCAGAATGTCCACATGGCAAGAGGACATTCAAGTGGAATATTCTGCATGATGAGAAACATAGTGGAGCACATGGTTATAGGGTAGGAGACTGGCAAAAGGGAGAACGGAAATTGGGTGAGGAATTGGCTAGGCATTTGTCTTGGGGACAGCGGTTTTGTCGTGCTCCTCTGGTTGTTATTCTTTGCGCATTACTATTTTCTGTTTTTCCTGTTTTGTTTTTCTAAGCTGGAGTTACACTGTTGCTGTAAAGGAGTTATTCTCCTTGAATATCAACTATTTCCTTTCATATAATACCACCAGTATCAGAAACTTTTCTGTATTATTTTTTAACCTTACTTTCTGATCACGGGATATATCCATTTGTTCCCTCTCTTTTGTATTTTTGTCTAATAATAATTGATAATTTGCTTTGCTAACATTTTGTTGAATTCTTCACTGCAGGGGACTTGATTCTTGAGACTACGGTATTGTCTAATCCAGATGCTAATCTTGGGTTAAAAGAGGTATTCAGAAATCATGATTCGAGTGATAAAGTTCTAAGAGCACATTTTTCTGAAGCTTTAGCAATTGTCGAAGCCACAACTTGTTCCGATGTTGCTCGTATGATACCTTTAGCTGGGGGAATGATCCAAAAGTCATCATATTGGGTTACTATGCCAATGGATGAAGTTTTGTTGAAAGTTGTAAAAAAATATGGTGATAGAATCCTGCTAAAGGAGTCAGACAAAAAGCCCAAAAGCTCAAAAAAGAAAGGGAAGAAGCATTCACTAATTAATAGGATTAGCAAAGAAAATCATTTTGAGAACTTTGATGAGTGGCAAGGTACCCCACCCTGGGATCCTTTGGAGGGGGGGAATGGATATCCAAAGTTCCTTTGCGATGTAATGGTAAGTGTTTTAATTATGAAGATCTGATGTTCCCTTTCTTTCTATACTATTTTAGCCTAAGGAATTTTAGAAATTTTGTCAAATTCAATCATCTTTGCACAGAAGAAATGAGGCTTACTCATCATTATCCGGTTCTTGTATGCCCCTTTTCTGGACTTCTTTTTTATTAATATTTATGCACCTTTTTTATTGAAAAAGAAAGGGTTTTATTTTATTGTAAGATCTTAATGTTCATAAAATAAAAATGTGACCATGAATTTTAAGGAATTTACTCAGGTTGAAGGCTTGGCAAAACATTTACGATGCGTTGGGATAGACGCTGCAATTCCTTATTCAAAGAAGCCCGAACCAAGGTTATAAATAGAGTATGGTTCTATTATTATTATGATTTTCTAATTGTTGATTCTAGTACATGCTCAACGTCATACTTCTGACATCTGAGTGACTTTTATATCTATATTTTTTCTTCTTTTGTGAAACTATTTTCATTTATATTTAGGATGTTGATAGAGCAAGCACAAAAAGAGAAACGAGTGATTTTGACACGGGATGCAAAGTTGCAAAGACATGACTATCTGATGAAAAACCAAATATATAGAGTGAAGAGTCTTCTGAAAAATGAACAGCTACTTGAGGTATGGTTAAATTAACTATCCAGATAAGGCAATTACTTCCTCCACTTAGATTATTTAAAATGACAAAAATGCCCTTAAATAAAAGTTGGGAGTGAGAACCAAAAATATTTCTGGAATACGTTTCTTGATTTGGATTTCTGGAACACTTTTCTGAATTCTGGAATCCTTTTCCAAAATACGTTTTCAGATTTATTTATTTTCTGGAATTGTTTTTTCCATAACGTATTTTTTGCATTCTTGAATTGTTTTTCCAAAATGGGATTTTGATTTTCGAATTCAATTTCATTTTCTGAACACAATAATCTATTCTGGCTTTACTTTTCCGGAATGTATTTTTTGAATTCTAGATTTTCATTTCCAGAATAAAGGATAATTTTGGAAATTTCAAAAGGAGATCGGGTGCAAGTCACACAATTAATAAGTTGCAGGAAGAATTTGGCTCCAGATAAACAGATTGATAATATATATTCATGTTAAAATAAAAAGTATGATTACACCATATTATGGTAACGTTGTCTTTTACTCTTATTTTTTGTATTTTAGTATGTTAAATTTTATGTATAATGCAGAAGTGTCGTTATAGGCTAGAGTTTAGTACATGGATTTCAAAGTTATCTGTGTGGACACCGTCTATTTTCTTCCTAGATTTCTACACACAAAAAGGTCTTCCCATCTTATTGCAAAGTGAATAGAAAATGGAAAAAACTTAAGTGTAGTTCACGGTGCAGTTTGTACTAGTTACATTAGAATTAGAATTTCACTTTGATAAATGCTAAATGAAGTTTTACATTAAAGGGTTATGCATTATACAAGATGAAACTTCAATTTTAGTTGGACAACAATACGAACGACACAGAGTTGTATATTAGTTTTGTTCGTACAAAAATTGTAATGCAGATGCAGTCCTTGCACGAGAGAGTGATGACATGGTGTAACAAAGGGTATTGGAAGTGTTTTTCAGGTTATTGAAACTTTTCAACTTAAAATTAACGAGGACAAGCTAATGTCGAGGTGCACAAAATGCAATGGAACTTTTATTCAGAAGCCACTGACAACTGAAGAAGCTATTGAAGCTGCGAAGGGTTTTCAAAGAATTCCAAATTGCTTATTTAACAAGAATTTAGTGTTTTGGCAGTGCATGGACTGTCACCAACTTTATTGGGAGGTATTGTTTATCAGTTCAGTTCGTGTGAGTTTCTATCTAACATTACCTAATCCCTTGTTTTCATTGGCGTTATTTAATTTGACTTAATATTTTTGGAAGCTTTACAATATAGTTTTCTTTGACACCTAAGGTATCTCTGTCTTTGGCCTGGACGCGTTATTGCTTTTACCGGCTGTTGGGTCAAATTTTACCCCTTGGTGATGGATCTATGCATGATTTTTGACATATCGTGGCGGAATTTTCAATTAAATTTGTGAATATAAGATTTTAGTCCTATCTATCATAAGGACATGCAAATGGAATAATAACTATACTAATAATCGGGAACTTATTCTTCTCTAAAGCTAGAGAACTAATATCTGTTAAACAGTAATGGTTATATTTTTCTTCTGTATGGTAGATATGCTTTTGAAATATGAGCAACTTTCTAACTTGCATACGTTGTGCCTGTCCTTTATTCAGGGAACCCAATACCATAATGCAGTTCAGAAGTTCATTGACATTTGCAAGCTGAGTGACTAATTTGAGTTCCGCTGTGATGTGCACTCGTGTGATGGTGTCATAAAAAAACTTTACATTGAAGAAAAATGTCGTTTTTACTCCAACATATATGTTTCAGTGCCTGTGCTGTTACACATTGATTTGGTCATCACCGCTTGTCGCCTCCACTCTGTTATTTCTCTATATTCTACTGAAAGGAGTCTTCCATTTCAAAGGCAATATTAGAATTTACTAGTGAAATCACATGTATAACACATTAACACCCGATAACTTGGCACTTGTTTTTGGCGATTTAATGGAGTTCTCTATCGGTTTGTGAATTTTAACAGGATTAGAATTCTCGAATGTAAGAATGGAAGTTACGAAGATATTTATAATTAGACTACACAAATATTGGGAGTTGGACTTTGTGCAGCAACCCTAATGTCAAGTAATAATTTTGTAGGGTAGCTTCTAACTCTAGCTGAAACTAATAATTATACTCGCTATTAGTTAGTAATGTTGTCAGTGCTGTTAGTCTATTTTTCACTCTCTCACACCCTTACTTTCTGTGCATGTATATATATCATGTGTCCAGTTCTTTACGTAATACAACTTTTTGTTTCTACAATATACACCTCTTGCTTTCTCTCTCCTTCCACTCAATCTGACATGGTATACAATTATGGCTGAACCTTCTTCAACTTCTCTTGCGACTTCTTCAAGCGCCACCACCACCACCACCCATAATTTTTCTGCTTCCGCTTTCTACCCTCATATTTTTACCACTCCTATTCACTTTAAACTTGATGAAGAGAATTATCTCATATGGCAGCAACAAGTCCTTGCCACCTTACTTAGTCTCAATTTTACCCACTTCTTGGACTCTGCTTCTCTTCCTCCTAGGTATTCTTTTGTTGTTGAGGATCCTCCTAGGTATTCTTTTGTTGCTCAGGAATCTAACTCCATGGTTGGTTTGTTCTTATCACACCAAATATGCTCCAATCTTCAAACCCATTATGCATTCAGGACCCATGCCCGCGTAAAGAAACTCAAGATGCTTCTACGTGATCCCAAACGATAATCCATTTATGTTTTTCTTCAAGATCTCAAGAAAGTTGTTGACTCCCTGGTCGTTGTTGGGTCTCATCATCATTGAAAATCACATTGAAGCAATCTTAGAAGGTTTTCCTGAAGAATATGATGCTTTTATCACTTCGGTCACCTCCCAAACAAATCCCTATACTGTAGACCAAGTTCAAGCTCTTCTTTTAGCCTAAGAAGAGTGTCTAGAAAAATATCGCACAACCACTAATCTTCTTCAAGCACAAACAACATATTTTTCTTGCTCCAAGTTCTTTCCCAATAATCAACGTAGTGCTCGTGGTTCCTCCCAATCTCTACTCCCTAAACATTCTTTTAGATTCACTGTTGCAAGACCCACCTCAAACCTTCATGGACTGCTTTCTCCTTCTCCTCCACCTTTACCAACTCATCCAAGATCCAGTGCCAAATCTGCTGAAAAACTGGACATTACGCTTTTGATTACTGACATAGATATGAACGTCACTATACACCATCTATTTTTGCTCATGCTTCACAGTGTGCACCTATACCCAATGACAACGATGAACCTTCCATTCTTGGATCTCCTCCCAAATCTACAGATTCTTTTTGGTACCCAGACAGTGGTGCTTCGCATCTCTTCACTTATGATGATGCCACTCTCACTACCAAAACTCTATACACAAGATTTGAAATAGTGGAAATAGGTAATGGTTCTGGTTTGTATATTAAAAATGTTGGTACTGCAGTATATACTAATCCTTTTAATCATTGCACTTTTTCTTTGAATAATCTCTTTCATGTTCCTCACATAACTAAACATCTTTTAAATGTCTCTCGCTTTGCTCTTGATAATGATGTTTTCTTTGAATTTCATCCTCACCATTGTTTTGTCAAAAAACAAGGCTCCTTCTTCGCGAAATGCTTAAGAATGGTTTATATGTGTTTTCCAATTTTATTCCTTTTTCTCCACCTACCGTTAATACTACTACTATTTCACATGCAAATGATACATACAAGTTATGGCATGCACGGTTTGAACATGCTCGTGCATGCCAATGGTAGTGTAATTCATCGTATTATGCAAGTTGCAACACTATAATATTGCTTTATCTGCTAAGAAAATGTTATGTGATTCTTGCATTCTTGGAAACATCATCAATTACCTTTCACTAACTCACACACAATTTACACTACCCCTCTTCAACTTATTTACATTGATATTTGGGGTCCATCTTCCATTGCTTCTTTTAATGGTTCTTACTACTACATTTCTTTTCTTGATGCCTACACTAAATACACATTGTTTTATCTCTTACATCTCAAATCTCAGGATGTTATTGTTTTTAAATCTTTTAAAGTCTTGGCTGAAAACCAAACTGATTTTACTCTAAAAAAATATCCAAACCAATAATGCTAAAGAAATTTTGTGTTTAAAGTCATATCTTGTTGAACATGGTATCCGTCATCGTTTGATTTGTCTCTACACCCATGAGTAGAACGAATCTATTAAACGCAAGCATCGTCACATAACAAATGCTGGCTTAACTCTTCTTGTCCACTGATGAGGACCTAGGAGAGAGTGTGCCTACTGACCAGACCCAACCTCTAAGGAGGAAGACTAGGAGCATGCCTCAAGACATAGGGCCATGTCAAGATTCTCCAACCACTACCTCAACACCTAGTTTGCCCTAGAGGATAATGAGGAGTAGAGCACAGGCCTTGGGTGTTGAGCATCAGTTGGTTTCATTATTTTTAATTTCAGTAGAATATGTGATGCGAGTTGATTTTAGATGTTTTCATTTTGGTGACACTTTTACTTAAGATTGGGATTTTAACAATTAATGGTGAGGACCTAAGGAAGATTTCCATTGGACACGAACTTAACCAAGTGGTTAAGTAAGTGTGAAGGTTCACTTCATAGAGGAAAAGATGAAAAAACAAGATATGGTGAAAATGAGATGCAATTGCAGAATTGAAAATGGGCACAAGGTAACATCAATGGTGGTCATGGCCTCCCAAATGATGCATCATACTCATGATTATGAGTGAAACCCAAGAGCAACAAAGAAGAAAAACTAAGAGACAAACACATAAAATGGAATGGAGAAATGGAAGGAAATGGAATGAGAAAACTTATGATGGTGGGTGAGAAATGTCATGCCACTTGGAGGGTGATGTGCTTCAAGATGAGTGTGTTGGTTGCCACTTGAGAGCTTCCCAAATCACTCAAGATAAGACCTCAAACCTAAGAGGACATAAGCCTCACTAAGAGTTCACACAATTTGTGCAGAGTTTATTTACTTCATTCAAATTCAACTTATAAAATACAATGAGGTAGGCCTCTTATTTATAGGTGAAGGAGCCTTGGAGAACAAGCATGAAGGGTAGGATAGGAAACACTAAAAAAAGGGCAGCCTTAGGGTTTGATTGTCAAACCCGCACACTAGGCTTGTCCTTCTAGAAACTAGGTCAAAATCCCTTCCTAAAGGGCTAGGAACAAGCTAAAATGCTAACTACACCCCATATTATGCTAAAAACACCTTATTCTAGCCTATCTTTGCTAGTTGGACCCCTAAAGAGAGCCCAAATTATTTACAATATATTTGTATCTTATAAGAAGACCAAAAGGTGCTCTGGTTTATGCCCATCTCCTCTGGTCGGGTCCATGAGATCCTTGATGGGGTCTTGAAATGTTTGCTGAGATGATTGCTCGTCATGTACTTGGTATTTTTCTTCCTTGGTCATCTTCATAGCTAATTGGTTTGTATCATGTCCCCCCAAGTTCAAAAGAATTCAACCTCGAATTTAAAACTCCTGTAGATCATAGTTAGTTTGTTCACATATAAGATAGTGCAAGGATTGGGATGTGAACTCAACTTATGTTCCTTAAGTGTGGGGAGTGCATAAGATGGGTTTCTATATACAAACCAAGTTTGAAAAGAATCTTTGGGAATGACAAATCTTTTTGATGAAAGTCCTTTTAAAAGGTGGAAACCTTTAGGAGGTGTTTGAAAATCATCCTTAAAATTCTTTAAGAAATATGGTAAGTAGGTAGAAAACTTTGGTAATGAAAAAGATAAGGAAGAAGTATACCGTGACGACGCAGTTATTTTTGTGAGGTCTAACAAGATGAGACCCTTTTTACTTTCCTTGACGTTTTCATTTTCTCTTTTTGTTTTTATTTGAATTTGGTTTTGATTTATCTCTTATGACATTATGGTTCTTTTACTTGGACAATTGACAGCTATGTGTCCAAAACCTAAACATTTAAAACATTTTGTGCTTGAAGTTTTGGTGGGTGACTTAGGGGTAGAGGTAAAAGGATTGTGTTGAGAAACTTTTTTGTGAGAAGTGATGTCTTTTGAAAAATGGGAAGGAGAAGTTTTTGTAGAAATGTTGTTTGCATCCTTCTCGAACTTGGGGGGAATGATACAAACCAAGTAGCCAAGAAGATCACCAAGGAAGCAAAAGACAAAGTACATGGCGAGCAGTCATCTTAGCAAATAATTCAAGATCCCACCAAGGATTTCATGGACCCGACCAGAGGAGATGGGCATAAACCAGAGCACCAATTGTTCTTCCTTTTGGTCTTCTTATAAGATACAAATATATTGTAAATAATTTGGACTCTCTTTAGGGGTCTAAATAGCAAAGATAGGCTAGAATAAGGTGCCTTTAGCATAATAGGGGGTGTAGTTAGCATTTTAGCTTGTTCCTAGCCCTTTAGAAATGGATTTTAACCTAGTTTCTAAAAGGACAAGCCTAAGGTGCGGGTTTAACTTAGTCAAACCCTAAGGCTGCCCTTTTTTTAGTGTTTTCCATCCTACCCTTCATGCTTGTTCTCCAAGACTCTTTCACCTATAAATAAGAGGCCTACCTCATTGTATTTTACAAGTTGAATTTGAATGAAGTAAAGAAACTCTGCACAAATTGTGTGAACTCTTAGTGAGGCTTGTGTCCTTTTAGGTTTGAGGTCTTATCTTGAGTGATTTGGAAAGCTTTCAAGTGGCGGCCAACACACTCATCTTGGAGCACATCACCCTCCAAGTGGCGTGACATTTCTCACCCACCATCATAAGTTTTCTCATTCCATTTTCCTTCATTTCTCCATTCCATTTATGTTTTTATCTCTTTTTCTCTTAATTGTTGTTCTTGGGTTTCACTCATAATCATGAATATGTTCTTTTCAATGAATTTCTATTTCCTTACTCATCCTGTTTTATTTCATCTAATACAACTAAATCACCTGTTATGCATGATACACCCTTTATTCATTACTTAATTGTTATCAACTCCATTGTTTCTGCATCACCCTCCACCCCTTCCTCGCCTCATCCTTCCTTACCTTTACTTCCTCTTCCTTCTGCATCACCATCACCCTTTATTCTATCATCATCTACTGTCAACTTATCACCCCACCTTACATATTCTATTCCTCAGAATGCTTACCCCATGATCACTAGAGGCAAATCTGGTATTTTTAAACCTCGAGTTTTTAATACATAATTTAACATTGTTTTTTCAATGCTCAAAGAAGCTCTTAAAATTTCTAACTGGGTTGCCACAATGCAAGCCGAATATGATGCTTTACGTGTCAATCATACTTGGACCCTTACCTCACCACCATCTGATATTAAACCCATTGGCTGTAAGTGGGGGTTAAAAAATAAGTACTTGGTTCCTTCCAACGTGACAAAGCTAGGCTTGTTGCCAAAGGATTTCATCAACATGTTGACGTAGATTACTCATAAACTTTTAGCCTTGTAATCAAACCAACAACCATACGATTGTTTTTTAATCATTGCTCTGTCCAACAAATGGCATATTCACCAAATTGACATCGACAATGTTTTTCTTTAAGGTGATCTACAAGAATCGGTTTACATGCTTCAACCGCCAGGTTTTGAAACAAATTCTCAACTACTATGCAATCTTCACAAAGCAATTTATGGGCAAAAACAAGCACCAAGATCTTGGTTTCAAAAGCTAAGTCATACTCTGTCTTCACTTGGTTTTTCCTCAACAAAATCTGATTCATCTTTATTTATAAAAACTAACGCACAAACTACACTATTTGTTCTGATTTATGTTGATAATATTCTAATAACTGGAAGTTGTCTTAGTGTTGTATGTGTTGTATAGTCACTAATTGTTTTGCTTCAACAACAATTCATACTCAAAGATCTCGGAAGGCTCCATTACTTCCTTGGCATTGAAGCTTCTTAGACTACCAATGGTTCTCTTCATCTTTCTCAAACGAAGTACATCAAGGATCTACTACAAAAATCAAGATTGTTGTCATCCAAACCACAACCAACCACTAGTGCAAAAAACGCATTCTACAACAACATATTAAGTCAGTTAATTGATAACTGGTGTAAATAAAAACGTGGTGACATTTTTGTAAATATTTGGAATATATTACATCGGTTGTAAGGAGCAACCAGTGTAATATGTTCTTTTTAAAGGTAAAAAATAAAGTTTTTAAAAACTTATTTTTGCGTTAGACATATTACACCGGTTGGTTAATCCAACAGGTGTAATATGTCCTTAAGAGTTAAAAAAATGAGTTTAGATTACTCTGTGAGTGTGGTTGTCTATTTATAAGTCTTCATAAACATGGACAATTGATATTAATTTTAAATAGCTTTCATTAAGCATAATTATATTTAATGATAAATATCATGTAACAAAATCATAATATCATGTAACAAAATTAGAGTATCATGTAAAAAAATTAGAGAATCAATAAATTATATAAATAAAAATACAGTGACATTTGTGTAAATATTTAACATATATTTGTAAGAATTGATGGCTTAAACAAGAGGGGGGTGAATTGTTTTATCAAAGATTTTCGCAAAATACTTGGTCTAGAATGAATCTTTAACAAACACCTTAGATAAGCACTTAAGAAGGCAATCAAACAATCCAACAAAATAGATATCAGAATTTTAACCGGTTAAAATTGCATTTTAATCGGTTGTTTATAGCAGCGAAAATATCAAACAGTTTGAGAGTTTGAGAGAAAATATCCCTGAGCTACATCCAGTTCTCAAACAAACCTCTGAGTTTCACTAGCAATCAACACAGATTACAATCACACACCACAAAGAGGTGACTTTGAATCTCACAAAGCCTACTCACCCCCTTTGCAAACTTAACACCTCAAGACAAAACAACCTCTGTTTTTACAGGATTTCAACAACAAACAGTATGTAAAAGAAGTACAATTACAAGACACTAAGTAAGGATAGAAAACACCTGGAATTACAGAACCAGAGATCCTACGATCAGCACTTGTCACCCCAACAAAGCTTGAAAGCACTTTTTCTCTTTTTGAAAACACTTTCAAAAACCAAATCTCTTTCTCAAATCTGAATCAATACTTGTTGTATTTGGGGTATATTTTTATTTGAACGAAAGCCTTATTTATAGCCTTTGAAAAGAAGTCGTTTAAGGCAGATTTGAACAATTGAATCAGTTAAAACAAGTTTTCAAAAAACTGTTATGAAAAACACACATTTAATCGGTTGAAACCACGATTTAACCGTTTGAATGAGTCAAGGAGTTACACAACTGATTCAAAAAGCAGTTTCAAAACTTCCATCCAGCTAAATGATAAACAACCGATTATTTCGGAAAATCAACCAGTTGTTTTCCCTTTGCTTGAAAAAGCACTTAGTTTCTTAAAACAGATTTAATCAAGCTTTCTGTGGGCTTCAAGGACTGATCTTAACAAAGATTCTAAACAACTTAATCTAAAACCAAACCCAAAAAGCAGCATAGCTTTAGGCTTCATGTGGATTTGATACATCAAAGCTCCCATCTTCAACAATCTCCCCCTATTTGATGGAGAGAAATCCTTGGGATGCTTTTAGGAATGTTCTTTGTTTAGAATCTATTGAATCCTACATTCATTGAGCAAACACAGGGTAATCTAATCCAAAACAGATAAGCATCAGAAACTAGTTCTCACTTGGTGATTTCCAGAAGGAACATCAACCAAATCAGATGAGAAACCAACACACATACACAGGTGCAAAACATATAAACAATCGGTTATTTAGTAGGAATAACCGATTGAAATTTTGTAAATCAGATTTTTAACATTTTAACAAACCTCAAATTTAAAACCAGTTAAAGCAGTTCATAGCAACAATGTTCTAAGCAGTAAAAAAAATAGTTATTAATAAGAACATTACAAAACCAACACAAACCAACTTCTCCCCCTATTTGTCTCATCAAATAGACAAATGGTAGGATTAAAAACAACATAAGGAAAAAGAATTTGAAAGCAATGAACTAGAATGAAGGATTATTCTCCCTTTTCAATTGTAGTTCCAAAATCTGTCTCTGAACATCTTCAATTTGCTCATCCAGGGTTGAAAAACGTGTATCCATGCTGCTAAACCTTGATTCACACATGTCATAGAGGTTCCTTTGATTGTCAGCAAAGGTGTCCATACAATTAATCATCAACCTTTCAAAAGGTGACATTGTAGTCATCATTTCTCCCATGTTGGTGTCATTGTGATCATCCTCTTGAGTCGCAGCTGCTGGTTCATCTTGCATTGTTGCCTCCTCAGGTTCATCACCTTCATTTGTTCCACTTGGGTCAGCTTGGTCACCATCCTTGCTTACCCATCTTCCACCAATTTTAGTAAACCCCATCTTACTTAGGGATCCACTATTGATCTCACTGGAGGGCTTGATTACCTCAACTAGCTCTCCTTCTATGTTCACTTCACCAAATCTGGATATATGTTCCCAGTGAGCTCTAGGAATCTCTACAATTTCTACTCTTTGAGGATGTTTCTCACAGAGTCCATCTTTTGTTGTTTCATCCAAGTGAAGGAGACCACTTTGGGTGTGTTCACACTCTTTCTACCTGTTTCAAGTAGATACTTGTTGATGAGATTAGCATCACCTGAAAACCACCCTTCAAGTTTTCCACTGCTCTTAACACCCCTGGATTTCATTCTCTTTGTTGAGGGAGGAGTTCCAGCCATTTCAAAAACTCAGAAACAAGCTTTGGCACACTGCAGAAAAAGATTAAAACAGAGAAGAAAAGAAAAACATATTGTATGTGTGAGAGATAGCAACTAATTGCATTGCCTTATATAGCCAAAGTTCATGGTCAAAGATGGCACAGAGAGAGATGTTTTTGTTAGAATATATGGTCTTAAACGAGAGGGGGTGAATTGTTTAAGAGAGGTTTTTGAAATCTTTTTAGGTTTTAACAAAATTCTTTGTATGAATCCAGAACAGAAATCAGGTTAGCCAAGAACAAGAGCAATAAAGCAGCAGAAAAACATTCGGTTGTTTATACCGGTAAAACTAAAAACTGAATTTAAATGAGTTTAAGGGTAAGAGAAAGATACACCAACAATTTATACTGGTTCACTCTTAAACCAAAAGCTACATACAGTCCCCAGAAAACCACTCGGTAATCCACTAAGTAATCAAACCAGATTACAACACACAATCAACCAAAGTAGTGACCTAGAACCCTTCAAGAAACACACTCACTTTGGAAAATCACACACCAAGAGTATTGATCTTGACAACCTCAAGAGCACACAACACTCCTTGGCAACACAACACCATAAATACAGAAATTTGAGAAGAGATTACACTTGTTTACAGAACAATCTAAATTCAATACAAATGCAATCCTATTCCACTCTCTTAGAAAACCCAAAGCTTTGATGTGAATGTTCAAATCTTGAATCAACTCTTTCTCAACTGAAAAACTCAAATCTGTTTCTCTCACTTGTTTGAAAACATAAACAAACTATTTATATTTTCCAAAGATTGGTCAAAGCATTTAATGAAGGAGCGTATTCAGTTGGAAATCATTTAAAGCACATTCAATCACCAAAACATAATTTTGTTAGGATTTTCAAAGAAACAATCGGTTGAAACCACGAAACAACCGATTGTTTGGTTTGGCAGTTAAGTCAACCAAACTTAAACAGTTTTCAACCTTTTCAAAAAATCCTAAGAGTAAAACAACCGGTTGATTCGATAAAACAACAGGTTGTTTTTCACTTAGTTGGAAAAACACTTTATTTCAAAAAGGATTTAAAACACATTATCTTTAGATTCAACAAAGGAGTAGATTACAAATAAAACTACCCAAATCCCTCCCAAAACACAGCAGCAACATAGCCTTGCATCAAGCACATAGGATTTGGATTCTTCAAAGCACAATTTGAATTCTTCAAAGCACTTTATCAATCTTGATCAACAATCTCCCCCTATTTGATGAAGACAAATCACTGGTTGCTTGTGTTGATCTTTGTTTGAATCTGAAGCAGCACTTGCAAAGCAAAACTTATGCAAACCAGAGCATCTTTAACAGCAGGTTAGAATACCACATTAACTAGTTTTCTGTACAAACCTTAGAGCAGAAAAACCAGCCAAAAAACCAATATATATCACACAAACAACCAATTGTTTCCTCGATTCAATTGGTTGTTTCTTTTAGCATAAGCAAAAACCAACCTTAAAAACAGAAATTAAAGAGATTTAACAGTTTAAAACAGTTTGTAGAGCAACACAGAAACCAATTCTTCCCCTATTTGTCTTCACAAATAGACTTTATGCATAGAAAGTAGTTTAAGAGAGATTTTGAGAGTCAAGAATGCCTAACTCATTTCTTAAAAAGGAAAACCTGTCTTTTGGCAAAGGTTTTGTGAATATATCAGCAAACTGTAGTTTTGTTTCAATGAACTTCATCTCACAATCTCCATTGTTCACATGATCCCTTATGAAGTGATGACGAATCTCAATGTGCTTTGTTCTTAAGTGCTGAATCTGATTTTTGGTGAGATTTATAGCACTTGTGTTGTCACAAAGCAAAGGAACCTTGCTAATCTTCAATCCAAAATCTGCAAGTTGTTGTTTAAGCCAAAGAATTTGTGTATAGCAGCTCCCAGCAACAATGTATTCAGCTTCTGCAGTGGAAAGAGCTACACAAGCTTGTTTCTTACTATGCCAAGAAATGAGACTTGATCCAAGAAGATGACAAGTGCCACTTGTACTTTTTCGGTCCAGCTTACACCCTGCAAAGTCAGAATCTGAATATCCAATTAAATGTATAGGTGAGTAAGAAGAATACCATAGACCAACATTGGTAGCTCCTTTGAGATATTTGAGAATCCTTTTGGCAGCATTGAAGTGAGATTCCTTTGGATTTGCTTGATATCTTGCACAAAGACATACGACAAACATGATATCCGGTCTACTTGTTGTGAGATAGAGTAAAGAACCAATTAATCTCCTATATTTTGTTTGATCTACCCCTTTTGCAGCAGTATATGCATCCATATAACAACCTGAAGGCATAGGTGTGCTAGCTTCCTTGCAACTCTATCTCAAATTTCTTGAGGATTTCTTTGCAATACTTTGATTGACATAAGAAAATATCATCCTTTGATTGTTTAACCTGCAGCCCAAGAAAGAAGGAAAGTTCTCCCGTCATGGACATTTCAAACTTACCTTGCATTGTAGCTACAAACTCCTCACAGAAACTATCTTTGGTAGCACCAGAAATGATGTCATCAACATAGATTTGGACCAAAATAATTTCAGAATTTGCTTTCTTGATGAAAAGAGTTTTGTCAATCATTCCTCTTTCATAGCCATGAGATAAAAGGAAGTTGCTAAGCCTCT
>Ga0123342_1002130_pt1 | contig 33224 bp, 15 predicted proteins | sample Turbeawhitnodule_FD_89960 | JGI IMG/M metagenome (GOLD analysis project Ga0123342, IMG submission 89960) | Root nodule microbial communities of legume samples collected from Mexico - Turtle bean Mexico white nodule | ecosystem: Host-associated > Plants > Roots > Nodule | place: Mexico: Nepantla... | reverse complement strand
TCAAATAACCGCATTCGTAAATCAAAATAATTTCAAAAATGCCACCGCGTTTTTTTCGAAAGCGGGTAGCGCAAAAGCCGCATTAAATAAAGCGTATCCTTTTCTTCTTTTTGCACTAGTGTGCGTTGTATCATAACCTCTTTCCTAACATTTATTTTCCTTACATAGGTCACAATTTCTCTTCTATTTTGACCTTCATTACTTCCATTGTCATTCAAATCCATTTTCAATCCATTTCAACCGAAGAATTCATCTAAGAGTGAAGGAGAACTCCATCAGTTGGTATTAGAGCCTCAATTGTATCAAAAGAGATAAGTTATTCAGTTTCGTTTATTGTTTTTGTGTGTGCTGAGTTGTTTTTCATAATTTGTTTTGAGTTTTATATTGTTTAATTGTTCCACTTTCACATTTTACAGGTTCAATAATTTTATTTCCTTCATTGAACCGAAAAAACATCAAATTACATAGGAATCTTGTGTTCTAGTGTTGTCCTTTTGTGTTCTTCATTGATTTTTGAGTTTTCATCAATTTTAATTGGTCAATTTTGTGTTGTTTACCATTTATAATATGTTTTTGTTGTGTTCAAAGTCTTGTTTCTCTTATCTGTCATAATTTTGTGAGTTTATTTGTGTTTACAAAGTGTTTGTTGAATTGTTTAGATAAATTACACACAAGTTGTTTGATAAAATGTCTTTTGCCAAAATTCAGTGTACAAGTGTTTGGTGCATTTTTTTTTTAGGCCTTGAGTTCATTACTTAGTAGTAGAGCATTAGTAAGTTTCATAAATCATAAAAATCAACTGTGTCTTGCTGTTTTTGGTTCATTTTTCATTAGCCTCTTTAGATTTCTTCTTTGTTGATAGGTTTTAGTGCAATTGTTCTGGATTGAAAAGTTTATTGTGACCTAAGAACATGTTCAAATCCATTGAAATTTATATGTAAGAGCCTAAAAATTTCATTGATATTTTTTTAAAAGGGAATGTCCAAAAACTAAATAGAAAAAAATTGATAAATCTTAAAAACCAGGACGTTTTGTGGTGAAAAATAGTTTGAGTAAGAAAAGTTTTGCTCTTGGGTTTTGTATTTGTTACAATTAATTCTGTGAACATTTTGGGCAGAAATGTTGTGAGCATATTTCTTATTGAGCTATATGTTTTTGGTTAAAATTTGAGCCCAAAATTCAACTTATAACATTTTACATAATTCTTGGATGCACAACTACCACACACTATAAGAATTATAACTAAAACCATTATCCACAATAATATAACAAGTATTTTTTAAAATTGTATAACAAATGTGGAAGAGGTTATCTTATTGTAATTCTAGTAATGCAATTGGTTGACTTCTTAGAAGCCTTCTCTCCAATAATAACTCTCATTCACAAGGAAGGACTTCTCCTACCTCAGGGTCTAAAACTTCTTCTTCACCAGATGAAGAATAAGAATGATCCTTACTTTCGATATCTTGATCATTTAAAACCATTATTCTTTTAAAAGTATAGTCAGAAGAATAATGCCCTTTTTCAAGACATTTGAAGCATTGGACATGTCTCATTTTTGCCTATTTAGAAGGCTCTATAATTATAATTTTTTTTTTATTTTCCTCTTTCTATCTCCCTCTTTTCTTCTTGTGGCTCATCACTTTTAGATTTGGAGGAGTAACCCTCCCTCTTAGACCTTCTCCTAAAATAGGACGTTTTAGAACAATCCTTTCTACTATTAGACCTTCTTTTAAGTTGTTGTATCCTAACACACAATTGAACCAAATCATTTAAATCATTATAAGAGAAAAGTTCAATTATATCCTGAATTTCATGATTGTGGCCACTTTGGAACCTCGCCATGGTTATTCTAAGTTCTTCTCTTATTCATGTCATCATTAATAGTAACTCCATTTTTGCCTATATTCCTCTACAATTATGTCCTTTTGTTAGAGTCATTAGAGTTGGTACATCAAATCCATATCATAGTAGGAGGAAACATGGCATTTTCTTAGGGCTTCCTGAAATTTGTTCCAATATCTTATTTGAGGGTTATTATGAACCTTAAGATCTCTCACTAATGTCGTCCACTAGTACATAGTTGGTCCCTGAAAGCTTAGTGTGTAGGAACACTCTTTTCTCATGGTCAATCTGATGGCACTCAATTATTTGCTCAACCTTCATCTCCCAATCTAAATATTCATCAACTCTCTCGGCCATGGAAAGAGGGAAGGTCTAACTTTGGTTCTTTAGGGAACTTATTATTTATGGGCCTTTGATGGTATCTCGAGGGTGGTTGATTGTAGTCATTGTTATGGTGACTACTATACACTCCTTCACTTTGGGATTGTGGGTCATAACTGTAATTTCTTCTACAATTGGACCTCTCATCTTGCTTTCTCTTGGCCTTGTGTTGATTTCTCATCAATTGAGAAAACATGTCCCTTATTTCCGTTATCTCTTGATCTTTTTTCTAGCATTTTCTCTTAGTCTCCTTACCTCGTCTTTCAAAATTAGTTTCTCCTTAGGATCCCTAGTACTATCATGCACACTTGAAGAATGATGATAATCACCACTCACTATTGAATGAAAAACTAAAGATTTTCACAAAAGTTTAATTCAACAAGGAGTGATAAAATTTTTCACAAAAAGGTTTTTTAAGGTTGGAAGTTTCTCAATAGGTCTAAAAGTAAAAGTTTTTTTAAGTTCACTCCTAAGAAAGAGAGGTGAATCACTAGGACCACTTAAAAACCAAGTCTTTCATAGCTAGAGTTCTCTTAAATAGTTTTCACTAGTCTTTCTTTAAAGAAATTTCATAACAACGTGAGATAAAAAGTCCTAGTAAATAAAAGGAAGGTCAACTAATGGATTTGATTTGAGTGAGACTTCCTAAGTGCCATGGAGACTTAAAAATCAATAACAAAGAATTTTTTTTTTGCAATTTGATCTAAATAAAATAGCCGAAAATCTTAAGTGAAAGTGCAAATGACACTTGGAGCCACTTGACACACTTCCACAAAAGTGAGTGATAACTGTTGTTTAGTAGTCAAATTAAATATGATTCCAGCATAGATCTGTCTAATGCTAGAAAGATGATAGTATAGATGTGGCCAAATGATCCTAAGTCGTCTCCCAACGAATCCAATAGTGACTCAGTTAACCGAATTCAAAATCTATCTGCAAAGTAATAACAATAATAATAAAAAGGGGGTTAAGATAGTTATGCACAAAATATTAAAGAGATTGAAACAACAAATAAAAAATGGTTGATCCCCAAGTTCTTCCACCATTCAATTATTCATAGGTTCTCTAAAGATTAATCCTTTATCAATCCTCCAAAAGAGCTAAACCAGATTGAACATGCGCCAATTTGATTCAACTGAAACTCACCAGTAAAACATGTGTCTACTGGTTTAATCAATGCTCACTTTGTTCCATGCGTATACTCTATGGGAATGTTTATCTCCTCTCTCTTGAATCATGCGCCCAAGAAATTAATTAGGACAATGCAAACTAACTAAGAGACCAAAGTTTAAGATAAGGAAGACTCCCAATCATGCGTTCAAGTTCAACCTCTCACAAAAATCAGTTTTTCAGGAGATTAGACTATTAAAACAACTACTATAGAGAATTAAAAATAGAAACTTTTATTGACCGAAACCTCAAAGCTCAATGGGAAATTACAAAGAAATCAACCAAAAATGTTTAGCCTTCCATGCGGAGGCAAAACAAAAAAATTACAAAGAATAAAAGAAACTAAGAAAATCTTATGAAGCTCTCCCTTTTCTCCTTGATGCTTGTGTCCTTTTATACGCTTTTCTGCTCCAAGGATCTTGGAAAAATATTGTAGTTTATATTTTGTTAACAGTTTCCAAGTTTTCAACCAGAATTCTTGTATTTTGCAGAAGATTTGCTTCCAATTATGTTTCTGAGATATTGTAGATTTTATTTTCTCTTTCTTTTCCTCAGAATTTGTTTTCTATTTGGTTCAAGAAGCAACTTAGATTTTTTCATATTTGGCCCATTCACAAAGATAGATGCTTCCTTAAGATAATTTACTCTAAAAAGACAAAATTAACAAAAATAATAGTTAAGGCCCAAATAAACTCAATTATAATAATATTAATTAAAACAATGAATTTATTTATTATTATAGTCTAATAATTTATGATTAAGGCTATTGAGTGTGAATAAATATATGTTAATCAGTGAACGTATACTATTACAAATTTTTAATGGGATTTCTCCAAGTCATTTTCCCAAACAATTATGCAAAGCCATGAAAGAAAATTGAACACAATTACACAAAGGTTTCGTGATAAAATTACAAATGGAAACTGTGAGTTATGTGGCTCAAATTATGTCATTCTTGTACTTGTTTTTGACAATTTACTCCATCTTTGTTTTGCTTCAGCTTCACTTGGTTGTCCTTTCAAACAATGGACCAATTAGAAAAATTAACCTCAACTCAACAAGACCATATTTCCACAAATTAGATTCACTTCAAGAGGTCAACAAGTAAAAACAATAAAAGTTTAATTTCAATGGCTAAACTCAAATGGAGTAAAGATTGAGAAACTCAAAGATTCTGAAAAAAAATCTGACAAACTAAAAATTAAGGCGCACAATTAAGGTAAGGTACACAAATGGAAATCCAAAGTATTAGAACTACAGTAGATTTCAAAACAAAAATTTCAAAAACTATAGAAATGTGTAATGTTGCTTCACTTATTTATGTCTTTAAATTGATTAATTATTTGACTTTGAAATTTTTTATCCTTAAAAATTAAGATCAAACAGAGAATAATGCCATTGATTTCAACTTAATACGAAATTGGACCTAAAAATGATAAGTCGCACAATTTGTTCAATTTGTCAAGCACTGTCTGTGCATTCTTGCTAAGTTTTTTCAATTTAAGCATAAGACTTTTCTAGATTTGTGTTTTTTTATGTCTTTTCCAATTTTAATGTGCATTTTTTACAGAATGTTCACAACATATATCTTCAGATCCTGATCACTTATAAAAATTCACCATATTTTTTATGCAATAAATTTTCTAGTTAAGCTCCTAAATTTGAAATTTGATTAGGAAGGAAATCTAAAGGAGTTGAACAAAATAATTTATCAACTCAAGACATAATAGAAATCTAACTCTAAGAAACTCACTAATAATCTAATAACAAGTTTGTGAACTCAAATTTAGAAAACTAAAAGTACACAAAAGGCACGTATATTTGCAGCACACATAAATTCATACTATACTTGGAGCATACTAAAAAAACCAAGAAATAAAAATTTGAACAAAGTACTACTAGAAGTTTATGACATGACTTAGACAACATGGATTCTTATTTAAAAAATGAAAATTAAGACTCTAATCACAACATCTAGACCAGACAAAAAATTATTCAATACTCAACAAAATTAAAAGCACATACAATATAATAACAAGAACACCTACTAAGAACATTTTTGGATGGTTCAAGAAGATTGATGAGTTTGAACCGATTAAAATGATTAAAAACACAAAATAAAATGGTGACAATTAACCAAGACATGTAGAAAAATATATGAATAACACGAAATTAAGAAGAAAATACACAAAAAGTGAATAACACACTTAACTTGGAGCAGAACGTTGCTATAGATACCAAAATAATGGATACTCGAATCCTTTTAATTGCATTGATTTATCCAAAATATTTCACTTCAATTGGAATTTGGTTATTCACCATGTACGAGGATTCTTGCTAAGCATCCATGGATAAATGGTTAAAACGCCAAACTCATCATTGGCGAATGCATAGATTCAATTCCTACTGGATGCATGCTAATGGGACCCTCCCTCCAAAAAGTCTACCAGATTTTTGTACAAGAATGAAATCTTATGGGGACTGTCCAGTTCACCCTTTGGAACCATATCACATCCTCGATAGTCACAGTCTCCATGCCTTCCCATGTGAAGTGTGCGCCCCTCTTGCAACTCCTTAGTGCGTTACCTCTCTTCCAAGCCTGATATAGGTTTCCTCTGGAGTAATGGAAGCCCAATTGAAACCCTGAGTATGTTTATAACCATAACCCTAATCTTAATATATCCTAGGTCAAAATAAAAGACCAAAAATCCTACTCTGCTTGGACAAAATAAATTCCTAAACTACTGCGTACATTTTTTTACAAAGCTAAGAAAAAGAAAAAGACTATTCAAATATGGGTTCTCCCCTCCATAAGCCTCCATCTTATTTAGTCTTCTCAGTCCAAGATGTGGTGACTGGATGGTCCTTCATCAAGATCCTTCTAGGAAGCTATGAGGTGTGTGCAATAATCTAATCAACATATATGCGTGGTGCAACCTCTGCTCTTTTAGCTTATAGAAGTGCCCTTCATGTGAGCAACCTTTTTGGCATTCTATATCCTCTCCTTTATAGATCTCCCCATGTCTACCTAGTTCTTCTTGATAAATTCCTTTTTATTGGCTTGTCGAAGAAAGTAGTCGTTAGTTGACCGTTTATAGTCAATGAACATCTTTAGTTGTGTACATTCTACATTTGACGAGATTTTTCATGATTGTTGAATTTAATGCATCCTCAAACTTTGCTCCTTTTTCTTTATAACATTCTTGATAATTGACAACGCTTATCTCCTTAGGTAGTGTAGCCTTTTGCACATTTTTATGATTGATGTGGCTTTCGTATAGGGTAGATAGTTGGATCAAAGTTGATAATCTCTTCATGTCAGGAAGTTGATGAAGAAAGAAACTTTAGCTCGCATATCAAAAGATCTTTAATATCTGATTTTAATCAAACTCTTTGACAGATGGACATTCCCTACAAAAATAGCATAAGCACATAAATATTTAACTTTAAGCAAGGTTCGCTTAGTGTATGTGTAAAGTTTGATGTTTAATGCATGTTTCATTTATTCTTATGTGCACCTTATTAAATATTGAGAAAAGACTGCACAATATTGTATCGTCTGTTAGACAAAACACTTGTATCTTATATGATATGTTGTTTTTATGTCTTACAGATGAAGTGCGATAATGTTTTACACTTAGTTGTTTTGAAACACTAATTAAAATCTTGGGGTGTTGATCTTTTGCTTTAATAGTTGTTTTTAGCACTTAATCAAAATCATGGGTGCTGAACTTTTCCCTAACATTCTCTAAGATGAATCTATAGCAGATGAGCAACTTTAGTGCAACATATAAAGAATTTTAAAAGATGGATTTGTTGTTGTTGCCAAAAGCATCATTAAAGTAAGTTCAAATAAGATGAAACTGAATTTTTTAAAGGACTGAGCAAGCAAACTAGGGAACACAACAAACTTCTCACCAATGACATTGTCTTCTCTACACTAAATACACTAAAGGGTATTGCAACAATGAGTTACTTGGTTCAAGAATATACCACAACACACAACAGGCTAGTTCAAAAAGAAGTCATATTTACGTATTTGTAGTGGTTCTTTTTAAATCCTCATAGGGAAACAAAAGATCACAGACGCAATATGCCTTACTATAGAGTCCTTCACAAGCATAAGTCTAGCACAAACACTTGCAACCAAAAATTAACCTTTTGAATGTAAACATAATACAACGCAACGTCAACAGTATATGAATGTAAACATAATACTTTGAAAGATGATTTCAAGGCTATTTCTTAATGCACCATATCAATTCTTACATGCACCTTATCATTTTTTAATTTCCAAAATTACCCTTATTTTGAATTTAAAAATTCAGAATAGAAAATATAATTAAAAAAAAATACATTCTGGATGAAGAAATCCGGAACACAAAATTAAAAATGCATTTCGGATAAAAATTTATGGAATTCAAAAATGTATTCCAGATATTCAAATCCAAATAACAGATTCTGGAAGTAATTTTTATTTACACCCTTTTTCATTTTAAGGTTATTTTCGTCATTTTGGAGGGCACTTGAGTGCAAGTTGGAATTGATATAATATAATTATCAGAACTTTTATTTAATAGAATGTATTTGAGACCGTGGATTTAATACCTAAATTTTCTACAAACTCATTCATTTAAGAATTTGAGTTGGAAGACTTCTTAATGTTAAATTACTTATAACGTGTATTTAATCTCTCCTACTTCTCTCCTTGACTAATATAAGATAATAAAGAAATTAAATTATTAGGTATTAAAAGATTAAATTAGATTTTTGAAAAAGATAGGTAAATTTTTCTATTCTTATCGGAGAGTCATGTCTTGATTAAAGATAAAATATTTTTAAAACTAACAATAAAATGTACTTATATTTTAGTGCTTATGAAAGAGAAAGGAGATTGAGATATTGAAGTCTAAGTGGTGTAACCTTTTCATCCTTTTTCATTCTCCAGATACCAAATATTCCTCTCCTTCTCTTCCATCACATACTTCTTCCAACTCCCCACCTAACACAACATCATATTCCAAATCAAAAACAACCAAAGTAAGTGAGTGAGTAAAGATTGAGGAATCTCTCTCTCTTTTGTAATGGTTGTTGTCCAAGGTTTCAAAGTCCCACTCCCACACCCTTCCTCCCTCACCTCCTCTCACCACCCCCACACCTCCATCCTCTTTGAACCATCTTCCCTCTCTCTTGCCCTTACCCACACTGATTCCTCCCTTTCTCTATACCCTTCATTCTCCCCCCTTTCCCCTTCCCCATCTCCACCCCATACCCAAACCCTAAACATCCCCTCCCCCTCCTCCTCCTCCACCTTCCTCCTCCTCCAACAGCACCCTTCCGCCGCCCCAGCCGTCATCTTTCTCGTCTCCTCCCCCTACCGCTCCCGCATCCTCCTCCGCCTCTATCGCCTCCGCGACCCCTCCTCCTTTGAACGCGTCACCCGTGTTCTCTGTTTGCATAAAGACCTTTGCTTTCAGCCGGGGCTCGGTGTTATCCTCGACGCCAAGCACGGCGCCGCCGTCAGACTCGCTGCCTCCGTCAACTACTTTGCGCTCCACGCTCTCTCCTCCAACAAGGTATGGGTTTTCGCCGTCAAGGACGATGGTGGCGGCGGCAACGACGATGGCAGTGGCAGTGGTGGGGTGAGATTGATGAGGTGCGCGGTGATTGAGTGTGCAAGGCCGGTTTTTTCTTTGAGTGTTGCATTTGGGTTTCTGATTCTCGGGGAGGAGAATGGGGTTAGGGTTTTTGGTCTTAGGAGGCTCGTGAAAGGAAAAAGCGGGAACAAGAGGGTTGGGAATTCGAAGCAGCTGAGGAATGGGGTTGGTGTTCGAGGAGGGGGTTTGGAGGTGGCGAACTGCAATGGTGATTTGGAAGGGAAGATGGAAAGACATGGAGTTGCTGCTGGTACGTGAATGAGTAAACTTTTTTTGTAAAGTAGTGTTAGGGTGTTTTGATTTTTGAATTTAAGTGGAATGTGCTTACACTGCTGACTAACACTGGATTGTCATGTATGATAAGAAGGTTGACATGTGTAATAGTTACTTTAAAAATTGAACTTAGGGCTAACAGTTTGATTTCTAGGGTGGTTTTGGATTTATCATGTGTGATAAGGCGGTTGAATTTTGTAGTTGTTAAATTTAAAAATCGTATTTAGGGTTAACAGTGCGATTAAACGGTGGTCTGAATGTAATTAGAAGGCACACTGTCATTAGAACATGGATTGTCATATTGATAAGATTGTTGGCTTTTCTGATGATTGTTTTAAACGTCATATATAGGGTGGTTTGTAGTTGCTTTGGTTGACATTTACACAGACAATGCATGGAAATTAGTAACTTAGTTTTCAGCAGAATTTGGGGAGCGAATGCTGTTTTTATTGGTTTTAACATCCGAATTTGGTCTTTTGGCTTTTGACTTAACGATGTGTTTTGATGACAATTAGGTTTGTACATTAGTATAACTTGTAAGGATACTTCAGCAGAGACTACTAGTGTGTAGGAAATTCAATCATCATTATTCAGTGTCTTAATCCTCAAGGAATCAGCAAAATTCTGTCTTTGCATTCTGTTGTCTGTTATTTGTTGTATATCAGCTTCAGTGGCCGCAGTACTCAATGTCCTTCCTAACAAGCATCTTGAAACATCTGAATTTGATACAATTTCCAATTCTCTGGATCATTGAGTTTTATTCATTTAGTTTTAGAATAGTGAATGGCATACTGTTTGTTTATGAAAGATACAAGAGTAGTCAATGGTGGCATATAGTGCCACTCAGACTGTGGCAGTATAATGCTTATCGCCTGCTATAGGGAATTCATAGTGCTGTGTGGATCGCAGCCAAAATTGCTGCCAAGTTCCCGAGGATAGTACTACCAATTAGCTGTGGAAACCTTATTCTGCCCCCTTTTTTCCTTTAATCAGTAAGCCATTTTTAGGGTTGCCATAGTGATGTCACATATTTTCTCCTTCAGAATCATGAGTTTTGAATTACAAAATATTTACTTTCACTAAAACCCAGTATCCCATCTCTCTCAACTCAATTATCAGCCGCCATTTATACTGTCACTTCCTCAGCTGGTTTCTGACCATGCTTTATCCGGCCTAGAATGGCCCTTTTCCAGCCATCGTCAACACTTCAGTTTGTGCCCCCTGTTGTTTCTCTGATAGCCTCTGTTCACACTTTGCCGGCTTGTTCTGTCCTTTAACTTTTGTGTCTTCCTCTTCCCGGTTCGCGGAGCTTGTGGTTGGCTTTATCAGAAACCCTATAAAAAAACACCCTTTTCTGACAACTTTGTAATAAATGGGGAAAAATATTTTATACTCTATTCAAACTCAAAACAGTTCTACTTATAAAATTTCTTCTGTGAGAGTTACATTTGTCTGAAACCCACTGTAAAATGAGTTCAATTGGTTTAAACTTAAACTGGGTTTCCTGTGGTTACCCATTTTTTTAATGGATTGATTGTTGATAGTTCCTTCACTTGCACTGGACTAATTCTCTTTCACCAGCTTGAGATCATTTAGGTTAAGCATAAATTGATAGTAATTTACTGCTGACTCCAATACAGTTTTAGAACTTAACAAATACCTAGTTGGAATGTGGTATTTGCTAAACCATGGGATCTGAAGGGTATTGATTTCTGTTATTTTACCTTCTCGGTCATTTTCAAGCAGTGATTAATTCAAAATAGTGATTGATACTACTAGCCTATTTGTAGTACAACATGGTGTTTTTGGCCTGCTTTCAAATTTCAGTTGCTTTAGCCAAATATCTACCCTGGTCAAATGTAACAAATTGTGTTTCTATATTTAACTTCTGCTAACAATTTGTAGATATTCCTCGCTGACCAGGATATGGGTGCGATACGAGATGCCATCCTTTGTTTAATCTCAAGATGTTTTAATGGTAAATAATTAAATATTAAGAACATATCTTTAACAGCAAGCTGTATTTTGAATTTCTTGTGATAACAATGGAATCTCTATCTAGAAGACTGGCAATATACTTTCATTATCTCCCTATATTTTCTTACAGTGTAGATCTGTAGAGATCACATGATCTGATTACTTGATTTTATGCATAATTTTTAATTGGTTCCAACTTTTCCCAGTACATTACCTAATCTATGTTTTTCTTCTCTCAGTTAAGCAGACACATGTTAAATCAAAACTCGACGACAGGGATGGAGGTTCATGTTTTGTGGTGTTGAAGGGAAATGAGGTTAATACAAATTCTGTGACAAAGGTATCCATGTCTATAAAGGCTATTTCCATTCAGGCTGTATCCCAGAGGATGTTTCTGATCTTGGATTCTCATGGAGATTTACATTTGCTATCCCTGTCAAATTCTGGCGTAGGAGTAGATATCACTGGTAATGTTAGGCCACTGCCTCGTACAATGAAAGTGAAAAGTATATCTGTTCTTCCAGATCTATCTGCTAGTAAGTGTCACTTTCCTTATTTTATATTTTATTTTTCAAAATTCAATTTGTGGTTGTTTTCTTAGTGAAATATTTTATGTTGGTGCTGGCAAAAGCTGCTAAACATATGTTGATGATCATTTCTGTGATATTAGCTCCTAATTAGCTTGTTGATTGACTGTAATTTCATTCTAAAGATTGGATCGGTGTGTACACCTAAAGGACAAAATTTCCCAATCATCCTTTTTCATCTATAAATATAAGGCAGACAGTGGGGGTTTGGAAAGAAGACTGAATACTTAGTTCTCTTTTCTATCTATGATTTTTGGGCCAGTTTGTTTAAACATAAGTGTTTTTGAAATAAGTAATTTAAAAAAAATCATTTATTTAAGAAGCAGATAGGATTTTTTTTATTTAAGTTGAAAACTGTTTATTTTAAAAATAATCAGACTAGACAAACACAAAGAAGACCGAAGTCTGCTTATTTTATTGAATAAGCACTGATTTAAAACAAAATACGCACAAACAAGCTGGTCCTCAATCATATGTGACATTGGGAGACTTACTTTTGCAAACTGAAGTGAGACATTCTTTCTTTCTCTATACATTTTGATTTTGTTTCTTTAGATATGTTGGAGATTCTAAATCGACTAAAAATATAGCCAAATTGTAGTATAGAAGTGGGTACGTAAACCGCACTTTACAAACCGGTTTTGTAAGATTGTGTTAGATTTAAATTTACTTTCTAAGATTGTATTAAAGCCTATCCTGGCACTGTTTGTTGGACCTATTCTTCTAGTCATTATCAGCTATAGGACTACCTATAAATATCTAGTCTTACACTAGAGATGTCCAGTCCTTATGAAAGATTGTGTGTTGGAGATCCCACATCAACTAGAGTTATGAACAAATTACAGTATAAGTGAGTGCAAATTTTGCCTTAAAAGTTAATTTTATAAGTTTAAGTTATGCCTAAATTTACTTTATAAGAAGATATATCCATCTTGAGAAAATTTACATTATATTTACAGACTTTTTGAGTTAGGTAGATAGATAGAAAGGAAGATGTCACTATATGATATGTCCAAACTTGTTGAAAGTACTCAAACTACAAGGAGTATGGAATAAGTTTGAACTACATGTAAACATGGTTATCAAACTCGTGATTTAACTCGTTCAAGTTTATGTTCCCACTCACCTTGGGCGAGTTGACTCGGAAGCAAACTCATTTTTGGAGCAAACTTGGTAGACTTGCTCTGAACTCGGTGAACTCAATGAACTTGCGAGTCTGCAACCTAGTTGGCAAGTCGAGAGGGTTTTTTCTTTAAACCCAAAACGACCTCGTTTTTTAACTCAACCAAGCAAAGTCACCCATTTGCTTGTGATAGGGTTTGTGTTTGTGTTCGTTGTGGTTGTTGGTTGCTGTTGTGTTGTCATTGTTCGTTGCTTTCGTGGTCGTGGTGGTGTTGGTGGTTTCGTTCTCTCTGTGATTGCGTTCTCTTTGTTCATGGTTGTGTTGTCTTTGCTCGTCATCTCTGTTTCGACCGTTTGCAACCGTCACTGAGTGGTGGTGCATCGTGTCTGAGGTCTTTGTTCGCCATGGTCATGCTTTGCAAAAATTTTTCTACTATGTTGTGCTGTTGTCATATGGTAATATTTAAAGATGTTTGGTCTAGACAGAACGCACCAATGCATCATCATCTGTGTTTGCTTGGCCGTATACTACATGATTCATTTGTTGCAAAGATTTTTTTTTTAATTGAAAATGATTGGGGTAGGCAGTGGCAAACTTGTAGAGATTTAGAAAAAAAAATTCAATTGAATTCTGTTTTTATTTCAAAAGGTTCCCTTTTTCAAATTCATGTTTTTTTAAGGAAATGTTTGGAAGTGGATCAAATTAAACTAGGGGCAATCCAAGTGCACCCTCATCTATTAAAAGTAGAAGTAAAAATGCTCAAGGAAATAGGCTAGATATTGGATGAAAGCAATAAGAGATCCAACTCTAGATGTCCTTGATCTTGATAACATAACTTTTGATGCCAATGTGGATGCACAATTTTCATCTGGGAAAGTTTGATGGTAATCATCATTGTGATGAAGATGATGGAGAGGATTATGTCATTAGAGGATTGGACATAGAAACTTGACATTTGTCCATTTCTAGTTATTTAATTTCCATGACTTTAACAACTTATGTTTTGTAGGATATTATTTATTTGGAGTACTTTGAACTTATATAATCCTCATTTACTACTAAATTTAGTTATTTTAGTATTGTGGACTTATTTGTTTTAACTATTTTAATTAATTATATTATTGAAATACTTTTTTCATATGAAGTAAACTCTTACGAGTTTACATAGCTCCCACAAGTTTACATAGACACTCAAGTTTGATAACCTTGCATGTAAACATAAAGTCACATTGTTGTGTTTTGCTTGATTGCCTATATTTACATAAATTAAGATTGGGGAGATGCTTAACATAAAGATCTGACCTTAATTGGGAAACCCTTCAATCCATATGACACCCTTATTCACACTCAACTTGCTGTGGTTCAGACTTGAGATGGGATGAAGCACATGCATACCACCTTTTCAAATATATTGATTGAAATAGGGGTATTTAATAATGATTCGGTAAAAGAAATGTTCCTTTTCATTTTGATGTAAAAATCCATTAACTAAAATAAATTGTTTAGAGAGTTGAATTTATTTGTTTCTTTTATTTATTTTGTGTTTGCAGTCTTGAAGAATAATCAAATTAAACAATAATAAGCCCTATTGGGCTAATACCTTACTTGAGATAAATAAAAGAGACAATATATTATAAAGAGCTGAAATCACCTCTCTTATGTTTTCGTATTTATATTGATAGAATTCTAATATAACGAGTAGAGGGAAGAGAAAAGATCAAAAGATTGAACTAGAGTCCTAGGTACAGAGATAGGTGCAATACATAGCAGTTTTCCAATAAAACTATTCAAAACCTATTCTAACACTCCCCCTCAAGTTGGAGAGTACAAATTCTATGTACCAAGCTTTGAGCAGATAAATTCAATTCGAGATCCTCTTAAAATTTTGTTAACACATGTGCAAATTGATCATTGGATTCAACAAACACAACAAATCTTTCTTCAAACTACAACTTTTCTTAAATAAAATGACAGTCAATTCCACGGGTTTAGTGCTCTCATGGAACACTGGATTGGAAGCATTGTGGAGAACAACTTAGTTACCACGACACATCTTTTGCTGAATCTCACAAAAGTTAAGTTCTTAAAGGAATTGTTTTCACTCATACAAGTTCACAAGTAAGATAACTCATTGCCCTATATATTCAGCTTCAGTAGTTGATCAGACAACTACATTTTGTTTCTTGCTTTTCCAAGAAATAATATTTCATCTAAGAAAAAACACAATATCCTATAGTAGTGTCTGTCAGTAGGCGATCCTGCCCAAATAGCATCACAATAGCATACCTTGTCTTGGAGCCTTTTTGAGGTATGTTATGATAAGGATGATAGCATTCCAATGATCAATACAAGGAGCTTGCATATGACTAACAACACCAATTGCAAAAGACAGATCAAGTCTAGTAATAGTAGGATAAATAAGTTTCTCAACTAATCTTCTATATCTTTATGGATCAGAGAAAGATTCACCTTGTTCTATCATTAATTTATGATTTAGGTCTATAGGACTATCCATTGATCTACAATCAATCTTACCTGTCTCTTTTAGGATTTCTAGAGCATATTTCCTTTAAGAGATTACAAGACCTTCTTTTGACTAAGCTACTTTAATACCCAAGTATTAAAGATTTCCAAGATCCTTGGTTTCAAAATGTTTGCACAAGTGTTCCTTTAGCTGTGATATTCTAGTAGCATCATTCTCTGTAATGATTATATCATCAACATGCACACTATTGGTTGAAAATGGTGAAAATAAAAGAATGTGTATTATGGTGGAACCACACAAAGTACTTGGTTGTTATCACCTATTCACCTATCATAAAGTTTACTTACATTTCAGTATTAGATTTCACGCAACTATTTAGGAAAGTGTAAATGAAGTGGGTAAAAAGAACAAATACTAAAGTAATGATATTTTTTAATTTATTTTTTATCATTATAAAATTTCAAGATTTTGTTATCAATTATAACTTACACTTTTAAAATATAAAATTGATAGATATATATTCAAATAAACTCCTTCTATTTTTTTAATTTTATATCTTTTTACGCCTTAACCGTAGAAAAAAAATTATAGATATGACAAACCATTTCTTTCTTAAGTTAGAGAATTAGAAGGATGTCAGGTTAATTGGTTTATTTTTATTTAACATTTTACTATTGATAAGATATTTTTAGGAAACTATAAAAAATCAATTTATTAGTGTATAATATTCTTAAAGAAATGTTATTTAGATTTTTACATTTTGTATTTTTATATTTTTCTAACTTGTTTGTACTCTGAAAACATGACTATAGAAATATTTAAGCAGTTGTGCTACTTTACAAATGTTATCTTAACGACTTAAGAACAGTAAATCTAACTCAATGTTATAAAACCAAATCTTATAAAAAATTGATTAATAAGATGAGGTTTATGTTCATTTATATATTATGAAATATCTTTATTTCTAGTCAATATAGAATCTAGATTTTTGCTGAAATAATGAAAAGAGATGATATTTGTTTGATGAGTTGAATGCACTTTACTTACACACAAAAGCCCTAACGAAGCAGTGGAAGGATGTGGTTGGGGGTTGTGGTGCGATTTGGTTGAAAGGTTAGGGATGATAAAGGAAGGTATGCATGAGCTTCTGTGTGGTGGAATGGTTGGGTCTTAGCTTTATGATGTGCATGGGTTATCACCAAAACACATTCACAAATCTAAATAAAAGCAATGTTCTCATAACAATTGTCTTTTTTTTTTTAACATCAATTTGTCTCTGTAATTTCTATCTTGGGAATTGCTTTGCTCTTGTTCACTCAAATCTACTTGTTCTTATAATATGTTTTGTAGTTTTTGTTTGAATACAATGGGTATAGGACAAGTTAGTCATTGCTATGCCTTTCTTGTGTCAATGCTTTCTGGTTTCATTTCATGTTCTGGACATATGTCTACCATTGGATTTCCCTAGATAAACAGAAGGGATTTTAAGGTTCACTTATTCCCTGGCTGCTAGTCTACATGTTATGTGCAATACCTTTGGTTGAGATAACAATCACAAAAGAGCGAAGCATTATAAATTTATAATGGACTCTTTCAGTTGCTTCAAAATTTAAGCTTCAGAATGTCAATAGCACTTTGTTATGTTAAAGTTATGGTTTTTCAAATAGTTATTAGATATAATGCATCAAATATTTTGTATTTTGTTCTCACTGCAGCTAAAAATAATTAATTTTGCAGTGTCTCAGACTATCTGGATATCAGATGGATACCATTCTGTGCACATGTTCACTGCAATGGACATAGAAAATGCTTTAAATGAAGTGGATGGAAATGATTGCAATGAAAAGCTTTTACGTCTCCCAGGTTCACAAACTTACATTTCCATTATTGATTTAGTTATTGAATTAGAAATATGTAAGTTGCTGTAATTTTCTTGTACTATTAGTAGCCAGTACAGATTGAACTAAAATATTTAAGAATATACTTAATCATGTATCTAAAGGTACGATCATTCTCACCAGTATAATCATTTGTGGATTACAGTAACTGATTGTCACTATAAAAATATGTAACTTTATCATCCTCACTCTCCCTGTCATGCCATGCAAAGGACCATAAGAGTAACCAAAACAATTTTACAAACCAAATGTAATCCCCACAAACAATGCTAGGTAACATCCCAAACTTGTCAAACTAGAGAGTGAGAGAGAAAATACATCAGATCTTATTAGGAAAAAAACACAGCATAAGGGAGCCATCCATCTATAAGAATGTAGAAGATAAAAGGAATGGAGACTGGACCTAATCCCTGGATGGAGAATTTATTGTGACTGTTTAGTTGAGGTGAGGACAGTTCTGAAAGAGGAGACTATCAGAATCCTAGATTTGAGATAGTGCAGGGATTAAGTGAAAGAGACAATAATAGTGGGATTGATATAAATTAAGCTTAGTGACATAACTCAAGTAATTTGGAAATCATATCAGTCTTCTTTTTAAGAATGTTTGAGCTCACGTAACGAAATCATTGTCTATAATTTTATTTAAGGATTGTAGAATGCCTTGTGTGAGTTTCCCTCTCTTCACTTGTCATGCATAATCTAAGTAACTTTTGCTTTCTGATTCAGTTGTTCGAGTTCTTTTCTCCAGTGAGAAGATTCAAGATATCATTTCTCTATCTGCAAATTCCGTTCTGATTCTTGGACAAGGTAAAATATATTTGCTTTTTGTTTGTATAATTGATTATTTATTAAATTCTATACCAAGGACACTTTTATATCTTCTGCCTCCTTCATTTGACAAACCATAATAATAAAATTAAGAAAAATAAGTACCTCTGGCATCTCACTGTAAAGCCTTTGTGAAATTCTCATATGCATCTTGTAATATTATCAATTTAATTTTTTTTATTTGGGACATGTATATCTTATTAGAATTTCAAAACTGCTATGGGCTGTTGTGCATGTGTTTCCTACATTGTTTTCATGGGCCGAAGTTGCTTTCATCTACCCCTTACCAAGACAACAGGATCCCATAATGGTGGAACCATTTCCTTCTATAAATTATTGCATAATAATAGCTTTTTATTTCTCCTCTTGTGAAGTTCCTTGCTTGATATATCCTATCTTCTCCCTATTCACCATGTAAAACTTTCCCTGCTCAACAGGAAGCTTATATGCATATGAAATTTCCTGAAGCTGCTTTGCTGTTTTAATCTTTTTCAGTGGTAAGTATTTGCTTCATTCTTTAAGTTACTGACCTACCTGTTACAAAGTTTGATGTAAGCTTTCTTTTGTAGGAAATCAATATATCTGGCTCCCTTGATGTTTCTAAAGTATACTTGTGTGGTTCATCGATAAATCATATCTCTCATAGTAAGTGTTTTATCAGTTATAACAAATACAATGTTACCCAAGCTATGAGATGTTGCTGAACGTGAAATAATATTTTCCTCTTGATATTTTTCTTCTCCATTACAAATTATTTGAATAACTTGATGGGCATATTCATAATTCTTGAGTCAGGTGCTCTGGCTGCCCACTCCTTATAGCACATCCCTAAGATACTGAAGACCATGAAAGGTATATAAGTTTTGTGCTGCAACTGCAACCCTTTTGGGTTCACACCTGTTCTTAGACTTTACTTTTGTTGTATATATGTGATTGCTAGGGATAATGTATACAGGTTTTTTATTGTTAACCAAGTTATCAATAACATGACCTGACAACGGATGCCTTTTTAGTTATTGTTCAGATTGGCAGCAAGCATCATTGGACTCGTAATATGCAGAGTTATCTATTTCTGGGGCCGTGATTTTCAAGATCTTAAAGTTGCCTGTCCCGCAAAACCTGGCAGCTAACTGCTGGAGTACATTCGTCCAACAAAGATGTTGGTTGTTCATCCAACTTGCTTGATGATCATCTTTTGGAGTTGGTTGAAAACATGGTTTTCTGCCAGAGAACTGAGCAAGGTTCGATATAAAAGGCATGATCTTGTTAATTGTGTTTCTCCGTTTGTTGGAATAGTGTTTACTGGATTTCAATTTTCATTCTAGCTACGTCTATGGTTACTACTGTGCAAGTTATTGGAGTTGGAGGCCTGTCTTGTTATTTATGCTGTGTTTACTTTATACCCTGCCATGTTTTGGTGTCTTAACAATTACGGTTTCTTTGATGCTGCTTTACCTTTTAATTACGATGAGTTTATTTGAGTTTGACGCCTGTATGTATTCTTCGGCTGGGGAAAGTATCATTCGTAAAACTTAAAGATGAAAAGAGAGAAGTCCTAACAAAATAGACACTACTGGATTTCCTCCAATTCCAGTTGTTTGATGTGGATGATTGTAATGTTCAGCATAAACTTATCAGGTAGGTTGGAGTTTAAAAAAAATGGTAGTAGAGAAATAAAATGGAAAACTACATTGCTACATTCGGATTGGGTTGTTTCCATGCAAGGTGAAGTACATTTCTAACGTTAAATAAAGGTGTTTAGTGGAAGAAAATAGGAAAGAAATGAAGATAGAAAAGTAAAATCAAGTGAATGATAAAAGAGAAGCATTGGTGTAGTAGTTAAATCATCTTTTAATCTTCATCTGTTAAAATTCTCACCTCTCCAACCAAAAACAGGTGGAATTATAAATTGACACCTAACCATCATTACCCAATTATAATGGGAATTATTGGATTTATACAGAACTAAGTAAAAGAATGATGAAGCTAAGAGGCGTTATTCCCAAGGGGTGGTTAATAATTGGACATGGTATCAATCAAAATCTTGTTGCACAGGTGTTGGGGGGCAGTGAAAAGATAAGACATGAGAGTGAAGTGAGGATGAAAACCTCCTAGAAAAGCAGGCAAAAAAATGAAGTGTATGGACCCCAACTAACGGAACCTTTCTTTCTTGATACCTACTTGGCGTACACATCAGACAAAACTGATGACTATGAAGAGGTCCTGGTGGGGCCCTTCCACTTCCATTATGTAAGGACCCTTTCCTTGCCTTGCCTTGCCTCATTCATTTTTTCAGGATTTTAGAAAGCATGTGGCTTGCACATGCACAACCACAAACCCCTTTCTTGCTCCAATCTCTCCACTCTGCTGACAAGTGACATCCACTTTCACAATCACTTCACAGCCCATACTGAAAGCAACCCAACAGTGTTCACTGATCATGTGTGTTATCCTATTCCCAAGTCCCAACTTTAAAAACAGTAATAATGCAGAGGGATTCACCCCCTCATTGGGCTTTCCATAGGTTACAGTAAGAGAAAGCATCTCAGTTTGGACAAAATAATGGAGCCAACTTCATTTTTCAAGTCTCTTTTTCAGAATTGGCCAAAATTAACAATGGATTCTAATGCTGTGCTTCAGGCCATAATTATATCATCTGATAACTTTCCATTAATATAACTGTTGGGGGGTTAGAATTTCGCATTTAACAAGTGTTCAAATTTCATGTGACTTTAAATAGAAATAAGATTCATGCAAATTTTCTGGATGAATTGTGGTATTTCTCATCTGGGAACAAAGACCTGATCTGTCAAAGTACAGAAATATGCATAATTCCCTAAGATAATATCAGAATTGAATGACTGGATTTGTTAAATTTGTATTTTATGTTTGCTCTCTTTGGTTTAAAGCACCCTGGAAGCTTCTTTGTGAGTTTTTCAGATGTATGCTTATCATTGATAATGATCTAACATATCTGATTGCAGCTAAAGGAGAAGTTTCCTGAATTGGGTATCAAGAGTTTGTCTCATCAAACAAAAATTAGTGGATTTGTGAGATGCTATAACATCCGTTTGAATAAATGGCACATAATAATGCATGTTGGTTTTTTCAAGTGCAAAACAACAGAGGGGAACCCACAAATGTCAACCTTTCTCTATCCAATTGCCACAAATTGATAAGCATATTACAATCACGAATATTGTTTTGGAAAATCATGATGGACCTGCCCAATTATATGAGGTAGTTCAGTAAGTTTGAAGTATCATTATAATATATTTTGTGAGAACTCCTAATTATAAAGAAAATAAGAACTATATAATGATTAAGATTGATATTTACATAATATAAGATGTACCTAGTGAATGAATCTTATTTGAGGGTAAAATGAATAAACATTTACTAATAGACTTTATTGTTAATAATTAAGATTGAAACATTGAAACACTCAAGTCATTGTGAGTAGAAAAATGTTGATTAATGATCGAGATTAAAATGTACACAATATATTTAATAAATCATATTTTATATTTAATAAAATAAACTTTAAAGTATATACTGAAATTAAGTTGATAAATTCAAGTACAAATTTGTTCCTCTCTTAACATGTAATAAAGTTCAAGTTCTTGATACTAAAGTATAATTTTATATTCGTGATATAAGTAGAGGAGTTAGCTTTCTTGTCATGCAACTCGCGAATCTTTTATTATATAATTACATATTAAATATTTTCATTCATTATTTATTAATATTATATTTATAATTTATTTTAATATTTTTTATAGTATACTTCCTTGTTTACTTATAGTAAATCATCTGTTTTTTAAGTTTTTTTTTTTATAATTGTTATACTTAAACATCACATCTCAACTTTTATAAGATACCGAAATCTGCAATTAAAAAATTATGAAGAATTTTCTAAAATTTGATTCAATTTTTTATAATTTATGCTAGCTGAATAAAAGCTTGCAAATATATAATTTTTGGAAATGAGTCAGATTTATTAACTGGCCAGTTGTTTTATGTGAGTCAGTCGTTTTTGATAGGTAAAATGCAGGAAGAAAGGCTAAACTTTTGCTTTAAAATTGTCTTAACTGATGGAATTTTGTGTGGCACAAAGATTCTAATATGAGCAAGCTAATTAATGGAACTAGAAGGAAAATGTAGACAAATTTACACTTTGTCTTTGCTCAACAGAGAAACCGTATGAATCCAATGGTGTTTTTTGTGTACATTGATAAACTAGGAAGGTTAAAACAACCTCACCTTGTACTAGTTGGGTCAAAGAATAATGAAGTTACTGGTGCAGTACTAGGAATTTAATGCAGAGACCAAAAAAAGATAAAAGTAAAGATAAAGTTGTAACATTGAAAGACATTTGAGCTACGTAGTTGTAGATTTGAAGATTCAAAAGGTGAAAGAGCAAATTGTGGTAGAGACAGATTAAGTACAAAAGCCACATGCCACCTGCACAAAAAACCTTCATCTTCTGAACTCTCAAAGTTCTTTTATAGTCATGTCATATATCTGCATCCACTTTTGAACATGTGCAAAGTTTGGTATCCACCTTCAACTTTAGAACAATCCTGATCCTGAGTTCTCACTCATTCATGGCCTCCACTGTGGAAATGCAGCCATCTTATAGTTCCAGGAAACAAGATGATTCAGATTTCAATTTGACAGAATGGGGAGCCAAAGGTAGGATCAGTAGAGAGAACAGCAAGTCCAGAAGGTACTCAGCATCATATATAAGAAGCTTTAGAGAAGACACAAGGTCTTTTAGATCAAACATTACCATTTCTAGCACTGCTTCTTCACCTGGATACCCTTTAAAAGGTACATTTCTTGTTCACTCCAATTCAATGAGTTCATCAAATTTTCTTTTTCCAACCTTTGATTTCCCTTATGTTCTCCCTATTTTGTCACAGATGAAATAGACCCTTCCACCTATTCTTTCACCACTGCTCTTAAAGGTACCAGAGAATGAATACTTATCATAGAGGGTTTATAATATTAGTTGAATATTTTCAACCAATTGCATGGTGGTCCTCTGCAGCATTGCAAGCAAGATCAGCCTATAAAAGTTGGGAGTGCCTATCTCCAGAAGGTTTTGCCTTGAATTCAAAGTGGAATGAAGCAGAAAAGTACATCTGCAATCCCTTTTCAGGGGAGGTACCAATGGAGTGCTTATCTGCCAAAACTCTCAGTGGAAGATCATTTAGAAATTCAGCAACAAACAGAATTACCATGTCTGCTCCTCTAGTCTATTCCTCAAGACAAATGCAAACAAAACCATCATCAACTTACAATAATTGCATTCAAGAAGAAGTAGCTCTTCAATTTCACATTCCAGGTTCACATATACTTTAATTAACCATGTTGTTATGTGATGTTTCCTTCTGCAGTTTACTTCATGACACAGTTTTAAGGCATTAAAAAATTCTACTTGGTATATATGTATTCAGAAAAAGGAAAAGAGGGAATGAGAAGAGATGCAGGTACTCAAAGTACACCTTATCTTAGTTCAAGCAACCCCAGCACTGATATAACTCCATCCATCATAAAGAGACCAATAACACTATCTCAGGACTCACTAAATTCAAACACCAAAACTGTTACTGAGGAAGAGGTATGTGCTAGAATTTTCTTGCTTTTTACTTTTCAAGAGTAGCTCACAATCTGATATATTTCATTTATGACTCTTAACACTTTTGCTTCAGATTCATTTTTCTATGAAAGCCATTAATAATACTGTCCTTTTAATGAATACCCTTAATTGAAGACAAAAATACCAACATTGAAAATGTGAAAATTTTAAAATATATTATGCTCAATTCTTCACTGTGAGTTTGATAAATTATTGGCTTAAAGTGTGTATACTTTCATCCACTGAATAATGCTATAGTATTAGCTCATTTTTACAGACATTAAACTTGAACTGAAATAAGATAAGAAAATATAAAATGTTTTTGTATTTTTACAAAATTACATTAATCACTTATAACATTTCATGAAACTACACAACACTCCTTACTTTAAATAGCCTCAGTAAAAAGAATATTGCAAATAGTAAAAAAGTAAAAAATTTCATGAAACTTCAAGAATAATAATGCCATCTACTCATTTTATTATTAAACATTTGAAGACTCTAATATTGTTAGTATTGCATCTTTGTTTCATTCTTAAATATGGAGTAAATACTCTTATAATCATTGACAAAAACTTAATATTTGAACATGTTCATAATTTATTATATAATATTATTTATTAAGTATCTTATACATCACTTTTTATGTTTGATAAAACCAAGCAAACATGAAAAAGAAAAACACCCCTTGTGGGTAGAACTCAAGCATCTCAACCCTAGACAAGATTTATTGCACCATTGATTAAAGGTGGAGTAGTTACCAATATTATTACCAAGACATGACAAAACACTAACACCATACACAAAAAGTGAGGTTTTAGTTTATCAGCAATTTGAAAAGTTAGAAATGCAAAATGAAACAGAAGAAACTATGGAGAAACCTAGGCCAAGGGTGGGATTTCCAAGATAAGAGAATCAAATCTAGTTGTCATATGAAGTAGATTACAAGCTTCCAATGTGAAGTGTGGGGGCAACACTATATAGGTGTTGGTCCCTCTATCTTCTTCATCACCACATGCCACTGTAGTTTGGTCCCTTCATACTTACCCCAACTTGTTTCATGTCTACATGTACACTTCTACTTGTCTCCTATTTAGAGAAGCCTTTTTTCTTACAACTAGTTATGTATTTACACAATCACTTTCTATTTATATCAAAATATTATTCATGAATTCAAATATTATTATAAAAAGGTTGTATAAAAAAAATTCTCAAATCATCATTTTTCTTTTCTTAACAATTATAAAGTTTTATTTCATCACAAGTTTATAAGATTTTCCAAAATTAATTAACCCTTGAATCCATACTCACTTTTCCTTCTTCCATGATTTATTTTATTTTTCAATAATTGATTGGAGAAAAAAATAAAAAAGTAAAAAATGTAGAATGGGAGAAAATTTTGTTTGGTTGAAGAAAATAGATAAAAAGGTGAGGGGAATAAAAGTTATTTGATAATAAAAATATATATGATTTTATCATGGATTAAAGATGATTAGAATAAAACTTAATTTTTAAAATTATATTATATTTCTTAATATTGAATGTTATTATTCACTTATAATATTGTTTTAATGATTTATTTATTTATTATTAACATTTAAAAAATGCATAGAACCAAAATGGATAGATTTAATCAATTTGTAGTTTCAATATTGTCTTCCATGTTTTCTTTTTTTCAAAACAAGGTTTTTTTAATATCTCTCCAACCCTTTCTATTTAGTGGGTATTTTTTACTATTATAAATATATGTTATTATTCAATTGCACATAAAAAATAGGAAAAGAAAAAAATAAACTTAGAAACAAGTCTATATTACTTTTACTTGTGTGTGTTCCCCAACCACTAACATGATATTAATGATGCATTCAATATAATTCTATTTAATAAGTTTTGTTTTTTTGTAACAAATACATTAAAAACAGTAGTAATATATATAATGTTTTTTAATTACAGATAGTATAAAACATTTTATACTTACCAAATTCATTGTCTAAAATTTTCCCATTTTTCATAAGTATACTAGAGAATTTGGAATCTAACTAAATCATTTTTTGTCATGGATAACTAATGAAAAAGTGAATTATATATTATTAACATTATTAGCAAAAACACATGTGTATATGAGTTTCTATTTCACGATATAAAAGACTATTTAAATAAATAATAATTTGATGTTAATTTTTTTTTATAATTAATTTTATATATTAAAGGATAAAATTATCCAATTAAAAGATGACACTAAAAAAATTATAAAAAAATTAATCCCATATATATATATATATTGATAGTGATGATATAAATTGATTTTTTTCTCCAATAAACCTATTTTTAAAAAACTTATTCTGATCATTATTCACAAGTTAGAAATTGGCTTCGTCTATAAACAATAAACAAGTTTATTCGTGCGAATAAAATTTTAGAGATTTTGTTAGTATGTACCTTAGTTAAGGATAGTATGTAGTGGCTACAAAAGTGTCCTTGTGTGCAGTACCTTCCTTGGACATACTTTCTATTTTAACTTTTCTGCTCACCATTAACATCTTATACACCTTTTCCAACTATTCATCACAAACATTATATTTATTTGAAATTTTGCTAAATCTTCTAGCTAACATTTTCCCTTTTAACTTTTATACTAGTTAATTATTTGAAATATATTATATTGGCATCCTTATACATCTATAATACTATTTAATGGGAATTTCCATTTATTACATTATTTTTTTTAATTATGTTTTAAAGTTATAATAAATATTGAAAAAAGTTAATCATTATAAAATTACTAGAATTACATCATTAATTATTTAATCAGTGATCACTGCACTAGTAAAATCATTTTTATGAAACCTTCCTTGGATCAATGTGTTGTTTTAAATTGCTTTGCTTTTGACCCAAGTAATTCTACAGAGCAAGATTATTATTCATAGCATTTATTATAAACTCTCTAAGAAGTAAAAAAAATGGTGTTTAGATGGTCAAAATTATAGCTATCAGCTTCTCAAAGTTATATTTAAAATATAAATTCATATTTAAAATATGAAAACAAATATATGATTGCTTAATTAAGTTGGTTATTTTAATTTTGTGAGTATTATGTATTTAAGTACTCTAGAAAGATTGAGTCCATTATTTGTGTGGGTTCTACATTCCAAAATAAAAATGATTGATGGAATATTGAAAGATGTAGATACAAAACATTGACATTGATGTGAGGTACAAATGCATGTGCATGCATGCAGGTGGAAGAGAAGAAGGATAAAAAGGAAACATGGGACACTATAAAGGAAAAAGTGATGAGAGAAGTGAATGAGAATGTGAAGAAAGATGAAGAAGACAAAGTTTGCCAGCAAAGTGAAGGGTGCTTTTCATGGTTAAGGAAGAAAACTCAGAGAGAGAAAGAGAGGCAAAGAAAGGATAACATGTTCTTCACTCACTTCAAAGTTTGCTAGAGAAAGAAAAAAAATGGAGAAAAAAGTGATAGGTTAGTGATACAATGTTTTTTGGAAATTTCTGTCTCATTTACTCTCTTGAGCAATTTTGCAGTGCTTATTAAAAATGGCTAGAAATGGAAATGTTTAGAACAATGGCAATAGGGTGTGTGAGTGGTACATTTTTATGTTACCTCAATCAATGGTGAGTGATGATATAGATATGTGTTTTTGTGCTTTTTACAACACTTTAAAATCTTCAATTTGTCTCACACTTAATGAAGATTAAAGTTGTACTACAAGTGTTTTTTCTTATATAGGTTTAAAGATGTAGCAATGGTAGATGGAAGATTTTGACTTTTTTTTAGAATTAAATAAAATTATAGATAATTAAAATTTGAGATACCAGAATAGTCTAAATTGCAAATAATTAAAAGTTAGAAAAAAAAAGCTACAAAATTTATGACATATAGGACCTAAAATTACAATTAAATCAAAGTTTTGTCAAAGTATTCTATTTGTTAAAGATGATGTACTGAAATGATTTGTTTAGTGAAGGAAACAAAGAAAAAGAAAGGTGATTTTAAGATGAGATGACATATTGCAAGTTTGAGTTTTTTTTAGATAAATGTTTTAATTTAGTGGTATTTTAAAACAGTTTTGTTGTTTTTAACATCAACAACAACAAAAAATAGTATAAGCCTACTTAAAATCTTCTTTTTTTTCTGCAAACAAATAATATAAAAATTAGATTAATATTTTACAAGAATTTTTTTTTTTTTACTTTTTCTTGATTTTACATTATCTCGATCATATAATTCCGAGGGAATTTATAATACATCTTTTTGGTCAAGAATAAACATTTCAAAAAATGTTTACAAAATTAAACATACATGAGTGATTTTATAAGAAATATATTATTATTATTATTATTATTATTATTATTATACAATGAATTAATATTTGTGAAATAGATATATAACTTATATTCCAAAACTTAGTTAAATAGGAGATATCTTACCATTTTAAGTTGTGAACAATTTTTTCATCTAACTTCAATAAAATAGAAGTTTTAATCAATTTTTTCATCTAACTTCAATAGAATTTTTAATAGCTCGAAAAGTATAAATATGTAAGAATTATGACTAATTTATATATTTCTGAGTTCGAATAATTTTAAAGTACATATATGCTTAATAAATTATAAAACTTTTTTTTCACAACTCTAACTAATAATTATTTGTTTTTTATCTATAGTGTCATGTAAATCCTTCCAACAAATATTTGAAATTTTAAATTTTTCATTCAGTCTACTAACTTATTTTTTTTATTATAAAAATCAATATTTTTTTCTATATTGCTTATGTTTAATGTGTATAACAGTATATAGACCATATAATATTTGTAGTTGGTATGATACAACTAAATATTTACACAGATATATTACAACTTAATTAAATATACGTTATTTCATATTTTTTACACAAATGTAATTACAGTTACTTTCTTTATTTCAAATGATGTGAGATTTGAGATTTTTTTTTAAGTAATTTTGATACAAGTCTTCTCATCTAACTTTCTCTTCTTAATAATTAAAATTTTCTAAGAACAAAAGTATGCCAATAGACTTTAGCTCAATTCATTATAAAACTCTTTTTTTTTCTTAAACATACATTACGTAAAATTTATTCAAACAATATTAAACTAGATATGTGTTTTTTTTATTTGAACATTCACATTCACAGCCTAAAACATTTCATCTTTTAAGACAAATTATCTTTTCAAAATGTTTTCTCAACTAATTCTATAAAAATCGTTTGGTCTAATCACTAAAAATATAAAAAAAAATATAAGTACACTTTAGCTTATTTGAGAAACTTAGTTGATTTTAACTATTTTCTTTATCTATAAGTACTATAGTAAACTTGAGCAAATACCACTAAAATAAGTACTATGTAATTCATTTAAATTACTTTTTTTTATTTATAAAATACTTTGAGTGAAATTTGTTTAAACAACACCAATACTTATTCGATATGTATTTTTTATGTAAACATTCATGTATAACTTGTTTCTAAATTACTTATTAGATATCCATGTATGAGTTATTTCTAAGCTATTTACTATATATGTGTTTTTCATGTAAACACTCAATAAGTTATTTCTGCTCATTAAAATAAAATAAGATTACAATATTGTGTCTGCAATGTATATTTAAGTTATCTTCATCATTTATTATGAAGAGATAAACAACTAAATGCATTAATAGGTGATGTGATACTTTCTAGCACTATACTGTAGTGATACAATCCAAGTAGACAAGAAGATGACCAAGGACTTAAGAGACCATTCACACTATGAGCAGTCATCTCAACAATCTAGTCAAGACCCTACCAAAGATCTAATGGACCTCACTAGAGGAAAAACTGGCCATATACCAAAACACCAAATGTTCTTCATTCTGGTCTTCTTAATAATAAAACAATTTGTAAATAAATTGGATTCATTTTAGGGGTCCAAATAGCAAGATATGCTAGAATAGGTGTCTTTAGCTTAATAAGAGGGGTGTAGTTATCACTTTAGCATGTTTTTGACCTACTTTTTAGAAGAAGTGGCCTAAGGTGTGGCATTGACCATAGTCAAGCCCTAAAGGCAACCTCACTTTTAGGTTTCACATCCTACCTTTGCTTCTTGTTTTCCAAAGCACCATCTCCTATAAATAAGGTGTCTTTCTCCTTATATTTTCATGTTGAATTTGAATAAAAAAGTTACTCTGCACAATTTGTGTGAGGTGTTTGTAAGGCTTGTTTCCTCATAGCATTAGGTCTCATCTTGAGTGATTGGAGAGCTCTCAAGTGGTGGTCATCAACACTTATCTTGGAGGAAAACCACACTTCAAGTGACCAACTTTCTTCCATCACATAAACTTTTTCCTTTCCTTCATCTCTTCCATTTTTCCATTACTTCATTTATCTTTGTGTTCTTATGTTTTTATTTTCTTCCATTGTCAATTTGGTTTCCATCATGCTTTTATGTTTTCCTTCCATATTCATTTAATTTCCGTCCATCATCATCCATCATCATATACTTTTATTTTTCTTTTGCCCTCTAGAAATGAACCTTCATATTTACTTAACCACTTGGTTAAATTCGTGTCCAGTGGGGATCTTCTTTAGGTTCTCACCATATAATTGCTAAAAATCTCAATCTAAATAAAGTGTCACATCTAAAATGGAATCATCAAAAATCAACTCACATCATGTATACTCTATTATTATCTGCATGCATTATCATTCAAGTAATCTTGAACCCATATTTCTGTCGAATAGTTTTGGTAATTACTACATCAATCACTATTTTATTTTGAAATATATTTTCAAATTAAATTATACTTTAAAATATTATAAAAAATTTTAAAATTTATTTCTAACCTCAAATTAAACCATAAATTGTCTAAAAAATATTTATATATATTAAATTTTTACTATTATCCCTAAAAAAATTATTAAATAAAAACTAATTTTATAAAAGAAAATAAATAATTATTATATTAATCAAGTTAAACATTATTGTAGAGACTAAATAAATTATTAGTATTTAAATTAGTTTTTATGATTAATAAATAATTTTTAAATTGATATCTAATTAGTTATAAGATTTTAAATATTAACTATTATTTTGATTATTTTAATTAATATTTAAAATATTTTTAAATTTCTCTTTTAATATATTAATTTATTGTTTTTTTATAAAAATCAATATATTTTTAATATTATTGTAATATATTATGTCATCAGGAAATTAATGGATATATGAGTTGTAAAATTCACAAATAAAAAAATTTAGATCAAAATATAAAATTTAGAAGGTACTTTTAAAAGTATTATTGGGTACTAAAAAAGTAAAAGTGGTGAGTATATTAAGACATAAAAATTATGTAAAATCATTTTTTAATTGAAAATATTCTTAATACCAAAGAAAATTATATTTGTTTTAGTTGCTATTATATAATATTTTACAGTTTTGAGAGAAAATTGGGTAAGACTGGACTTTGATTTTACTTTTATATATAAGGTTATATTGAAATTTATTTATTTGGATGTTAGATTAGATTTATTGTTTGTAATGTTTTGGGATTTTTTTTTTATTTGAAAACAAAATATGAAATATATTGATTCTAAATTAATTAGAAAAAAAGAAATTAATTAGAAATATATAAAAATATAGTCTATAATTTAAGATATTATTTATTTTTATTTTTTTATAATATGATTTTAAACGTATATGCAAATCAGAGAATAAGAAACTTTATCAATCCATGGAAGTCATGTATTTCCTCCATTTTCTTATTTAAAAATAATAATAGGAAGAGGTGAAATAAATATAGATGGATAGAAAAAGTAAGGAAACAAAATAAGAATAAGGTTATTAAAAGTTCGATTTTGAGTATAACTGTTATTATTTTTATTTTGTGTATTAGACAAAGTGCTCAGGACTCAGTGCTTAGGACTCCGTGCTCAGATTTAGAGTGAAGTTAATGTCTTCTTAATGACTGTGATTTTGCATGCATTTTCATTCGACCCGCATCTTTTGATTGTCTTTCTCATTATCATTCTTCTGCATGCATTTTCATTTGGTCCAATGCAATGCTCATAACTCAATCAAAAATTGTTATTTATTAGCCAAAATAACGACGATTGGATGTGTCGTTATAATTTATTTATAACGACGATTCCCTAACCATCATTTTAAATGACTTATTTATAACGAAACTTGGAATAGCGATGTTTGGGAACCATCTTTATATGTTTTTTTTTTAACCATGGTTAATGTACTTTTTTGTACTAGTGTAAACATTCTATAACTTATTTCAACTTACGAAAATATAACAAGATTACAATATTGTGTTTGTAATGTGTATTTAAGTTATTTGTAATGTAATTTATAGGAGACGAATATGTGTATTAAAGTTACCCGTGACCGTTCTTACAAGAGACACATTTTTAGAATGAAGTTAATGTCTTCTTAGTGACCGTTGTTTTGCATGCATCTTCATTCAACCCATATCTCTAAACTGTCTTTCCCGTGATCATTCTTCTGCATGTATTTTTATTTGGTCCGATGCAACCATCAACAATTTGCTGATAACTCAATCAACAATTCAGTCATAACTCCACCATCCTTATTTCATCTTTTAAGACAAATTATCTTTTCACACCATATGAAACTTTTTTCTAAATCCTTCTGTTATTAACTTTTGGAAATGTTTTCTCAACTAATTCTATAGAAGTCTTGTGGTCTAATCACTACCAACAAAGTATATAAGTACACTTTAGCTTATTTGAGAAACTTAATTCATTTTAACTATTTTCTTTACCTATAAATACTATACAAGTAAACTTGAGCAAACACAGAGTAAGTACTATGTAATTCATTTAAACTACTTTCTTTACTTATAAAATTTTGTTCAAACAACACCAAAATACTTATTAAATATGTGTTTTTTTTTATGTAAATATTTATGTATAACTTGTTTCTAAATTACTGATTAGATATTTATGTATGAGTTATTTCTAAGCTACTTACTATATATGTGTTTTTCATGTAAACACTCTATAAGTTATTTTTACTCATAAAAATAAAATAAGATTTCAATATTATATCTGCAATGTATATTTAAGTTATCTTCATAATTTATCATGAAGAGATAAACAACTAAATGCATTAATAGGTGATGGAGACTTTCCAACACTTACTATTGACTCCATTATTGTCTGTAGTCATTATCATTCAATTCATACTAAATCGTTAGTTGGATGCTTGTATAAAATTATCTCAAAAGTGTTGTCTCTACGCTTGAAAAAGGTAATTAGTAAAGTTATTGATTTGAGACAGTCAGCTTTTCTTGAAGGTAGGGGTTTGCTGGAC